>Ga0075118_10000098_pt1 | contig 85341 bp, 75 predicted proteins | sample AntAceMetag02UKE_FD_69794 | JGI IMG/M metagenome (GOLD analysis project Ga0075118, IMG submission 69794) | Saline lake microbial communities from Ace Lake, Antarctica - Antarctic Ace Lake Metagenome 02UKE | ecosystem: Environmental > Aquatic > Non-marine Saline and Alkaline > Saline | place...
ATTTTTTCATGCAAGACGAATATAAATATTGAGCCTAAAACAGATGGGGCTAGCCCCATCTGTTTTAAATATCCGTGTTGCACTTATGACTTGAACTTAGATAATATAAAATTAGGAAAATTATATTTTATTTGAATAACTTAAGTTTTCAAATAAACACACATGAAGAATAACCTTTTGACTCTTTTGGGTCTAATGTTGGCATGCTTTCTAATTGGCTGCCAGCAAAACACGGACGAAGTCCCTTCCTCAATTATCACTCCTGAACTTGCTCAGAGCTCCGGTAAGGACTCCTTCTTGAGTAAAATCAATGATCTTGTTAGTTCTAGTGATGTCCAAAATCAAATTGCAGAACCCCTAGGTGATGTTCATTTTGAATATCTAACCTATTTTGAATCTGACTCTAAGGCTCATGTTGCACTACTGCCAATCTATACAGAATCGAGCAAAATGTTAGATGGGCTTCTTGTTGTTGTTCAAGATCGAAATTTTCAATTACAGATTAAATTATTGACAAGAGGGTTAATGTATAATTACAAAGTTTTGGACGGATACTCTCCTCCTCTATACGTTTTGGCGAGTATCTTCACATCTTATGACCAGATGTTGTTTGAGAATAACAGTACGACTGTTGAAGAAATTATCGGTTGGCCGAATAATGATCAACCGATTGCCTCAAGAAAATCAATAGAAATAGAAACGGATGTGTCTAATGTTAAGCTAGGCTGGGTAGAGATACGAACATGTGAATTTGAAATAAACTATGCTTGGGATGGCGAAGGAAATTATTTGGGTTCAGATATAGCTGGGCAAGTATGCTCGTATGAGTACTTATGGGAAAGCACTGCTGGTGCGCCAATATTACTAGACCAAGGCGGCTCTGGTGGCGGAAATGGATCGTATGTTCCTAGGAGAATTGAGGATCATATAGATGATTCTAAACTGAAACCCTGCCTTCAAGCGGTACTTGCTGATGTTAAGGGTTTAACAAAAGGAGTTTCGCATATGATCAATAAATTTGCAGGGCTTAATCAGGGTTATAATTGGGAAATGGTGGATGCACGACTGGCCCAAGGCACAGGTGAAACATCATCAGTTTACAATTCTGCCACGGGAACGGTTACATCGAAGTTTGATGCACAAAACTGGAAGAATGCTACTGACATATCTTGGGCCAGAACTATCTTACATGAATCAGTTCACGCGTATTTGGTAGCATTTTACAACACAAATCGACAAGCTTTTCTAGGAACATACCCTCAAATGGTTAACGATTGGGCAACTTATTCAAATTGGAATCGTGTTCATCATGAAGAGTTTTCTCGCAGTCTAACTCAGGATATTGCTGATGCTCTTCAAGAGTTTGGGACAAACAAAGGATATGGTAACTTAAGCCGACAATTCTACGAAGATATGGCATGGGCTGGCTTGCAGGGAACCACCGCTTTTGATAAACTACCACCAAGCGATCAGCAGAGAATATTAGATACAAATTCAATAGAATTAACTAAATCTGATTTAAATGGAACAGCTAAATCACAAAAAGGTAACGGAGCCGGGTGTTGATAAATTAATAGTTTTCTTTAAGGCCGCATGTCTTTTACTTGCTATGAGCTTAAATTCTTGTTTTTCTACAGTAAAGCAGGATTTTTACTTAACCAACAATAATGGAGGCTATACTTTGAAGAGCACCTTTGGCAGTACCTACCCTGAAACAGACAGCATTCTAGTTTTTGGTTATACACGTGATGTTGAAACAAATGCTCCTCTTATGTCCAGTACTGTTCAATTCTATTGCGATACTTCATTAAGTGAGGAAAAAGGATATTACGAGCTTAGAATTAAGAAAGGGCTTGATGTAGATAGTTACTTTACTGCTGTATCCCTTGGCTACAAACGAGTTGAAACAACTATTCTTAATACTGCCGGATTAGATTCCTTAAGGATTGACTTTTTCTTGGAAAAAGACACAACACCAATATTTCATTGCAACCAGTAGACATGTAATTAATATTGTGCAAAATGCGGACTGCCAATTTCAGACTTTTTTTATGTTTATGTGTCTTTTTATTTACTGTAGGATGTGCATCGAATAAGGAATCTGTAGAATCATCAGATGCTGTTGTAGTTCAAACTTTCAAGAAGAAATCAGATCGATTTTATTCCAATGTAACACTCCTTTTTCTAGAAGATGAAGATCGGAATGCAAGAATACCAGGCATGTATCACGTGAATGGCATTATGTTTCCACCGCAAATGGATACTTCGAAGGTTGAATTATTATTAAAGGAAAGTGGAGTTTACTCCTTCAGAGTGGGTCAAATTGGTAAAGATTGGATTGATTTTAAAACAAAAATCGAGCAAGGAGACTCAACGATCATAAAGTTTTACCTTAAGGTTGATGATGAGATGCTTTACTGATTTGCTTTGTCTAAAGTGAAGCTCAGATGATCCACATTGAAGGGTAATATCCTATTAAAGGATTATTTACCGACTTCTTCAAACTCTAACCTTGCCACACTACCTCTTGGCCCTGAAGCCCAAGCTGATTGGCCTTGCTTACTAACGGATACGGCATAGTATTTACCTTCCATAGGCGTAAACGCTTCATCACCAGCACGGAAATAGTCGGAGCTTTCACGGCCCACGGCTAAGACTAGGTCTTTGTTAAAATAGGCAACTCCGGAGCGATAACCATCAGGGCTTAAGCTTGCCATTACAGGAAACCAGCTCTCGCCACCATCAGTCGTGTAAGCAGAATTGATGCGGGTCAATGAATCTCCTTGATAATCTCCACCAACCATAAGGCCTTCTTCTTCACTTTTAAAGTCAATAGAGAAAATGCCTTGAGTGGATTCACCTGATTGCAAAGGAGTAATGGTCTTTGCCCATGTTTCTCCTTTATCGAAGGAATAGAAAAGGCTAGCTTCTGGGCCTCCTAAACCTATGTAGACGTTACTTTCTCCATTCGTGCGTAGACAAGTTCCACTAGCCGCAAAACCACCTTGGTTAGGCTTAGATTCAGGTCTTTGGTCAAAAGGAAGCTCATTCCATGTTTCACCCCCATCAGAAGTTCTTAGAATCAGTAATCGACTATCGATCGCATCGCCAAAGGCAATGCCTTCTTGGTCGTTCCAGAAATCCATAGCGTCATAAAAGGTGCCTTCTACTTCGCTAAAATACTTTTGATTCCAAGTCTGGCCTCCATCTATGGTCTTATAGATTAAAGCAGGTAAACCTGCACTTAGAACAATGGCCGTATTGGCATCGAATCCTTCGATATCACGAAAGTCTATTTTTTCATTGTCCGGAATGCTGACGTCTTCCCAAGTAACACCACCATCAATGGTTCGAATCACAGTGCCACCGCTTCCGCTGGCCCAAGCCACTTGATCGGAGACTGATGATAACCCACGAAGACTGGCTTGCGTATTTGATGCTTGGGGAACCCACGTTGGCTCGAGAATAATTTCCTTCTCTTTTGTCTCTTTACTTGCGCATGAAACGAGTGCTGCAATGAAGAGTAATGCTATAAGCTTTTTCATTCAGAAGTATTGGCTGGCTTAAGGTTTGGCTTTTCAGCAGACTTGAAGACACTTTCAGGAAGCTCATCGAAGACCATGATGTCCTCCATACCTCTTGCGCCTCTACTGCCAGAAAGCATTATATCTTCATATTTGGCATATTCAGCCCATGGATTGACAAATTGAGGAGCTTCCGTGGCAGTATTCGGATAATAAGCCCACTGGCTTACCAGTTTAGTTTCTTTGTCAACCCACACGTAGTACATGTTTTGTGGTGTTCTGCCTACACCTTCAAAAGTTAGGTTCAGCTTGTCTGCTGCTCTTCCATCTTCTGTGGCTTCTTCGCTTACATATTTCAGTGTAACGCCAGAGTCTTTCAATTTGTAAGGCATCACCAACCAATAAGAATCATTGATCCAAATGCTTTTGCCTCTATTGACGAGCACTTGCATGGAGTCAGCACTAATATCTAGTTCAGTTCCACCTCTAAACACTTTACCGGTGTCATTATTGATGTTGATGAGGTAGGTTGATTCTCCAGCATCGATGCGAACATCTCCCGTCCATTTATCCCAAATCAGTTCTCTATTGCCAAAGAAATTCCAACAGATATTGCGTGTATTGTCCCAAGCTTGCCTTCCTCCCATCGCTTCCATTACTTCATCAGCAATAGCCATTGCCTTAGCATCTGAGCCTGCTAGATTGAAACCTTCTGATGGCGGATTTCCATAACTAGCTTCATTTGAGGTGTCAGTAACTGAATTGCAGCTGATAAAACTGATGGTGGCTAAGGCGAGAAGAATAAAGAGATGTTTGATTTTCATAATGCTTGATTTTCCATCAAGTTAGGAAGATCTGCATTACGGTTCAACAGTTGTAGGAATACTACAATTATGAAGTTGATGCTGTACTAAGAAATTCTTCCCCAGTTTACGGCCGTTTTCTTCAAAGATTGAATGTGCCTCAGAATGTTGTAATTCTCTGGACTGGAAAGTTCATGGTCTTCGTCTAACAAGTCACTAGCAGCATTTCTTGCGATTTGAAGAATCTTACTATCCTTAGCAATATCAGCAATCAGCATATCTAGCACACCGCTCTGCTGCGTACCCGTAATATCTCCAGGCCCTCGAAGCTTCAGGTCAACGTCAGCGATTTCAAAACCGTTGTTCGTTCGTACCATGGTCTCTAAACGGGTTCGGGCTTCTTTGCTCAACTTGTAGTCCGTCATCAACACACAGTAAGACTGATCTGCTCCACGCCCAACACGGCCTCTTAACTGATGCAATTGTGCAAGACCGAAGCGTTCTGCATTTTCAATCACCATTACTGAAGCGTTCGGCACGTTAACGCCTACTTCAATTACAGTAGTGGCCACCATAATTTGTGTTTCGTGCTTGATGAAACGCTGCATTTCGAAATCCTTATCTTGAGGCTTCATTTTACCATGGACAATGCTGATATGGTTTTCAGGAAAGGCCCGAGAGATGCTTTCATAGCCATCCATTAAATCCTTTAAGTCAAGCTTCGAAGACTCTTCGATCAAAGGATAAACCACATAGATCTGTCTCCCTTTCTCGATCTCCTTCTTCATAAACCCGAAGACTTCTAGCCTTTTGGAGTCGTATTGGTGGAGGGTTTTGATGGGCTTACGACCAGCCGGCATCTCATCAATTTGTGATACATCTAAGTCACCGTAAAGGGTCATGGCCAACGTTCGGGGAATTGGCGTGGCAGTCATGACTAAAATATGAGGGAAAACGCTCACGTTTTTCTTCCAAAGTTTTGCGCGTTGGGCTACTCCAAAGCGGTGTTGTTCATCGATAATAGCTAAGCCAAGGTTATTGAACTGGACGGTGTCTTCGATGAGGGCGTGCGTGCCTACTAAGATTTTGATTTCCCCAGAGAGTAGGCCTTCGTGAATAATTCTTCTCTCTTTAGTTTTAGAAGAGCCGGTCAGCTTAGCTATACCGATGTTCAGCTTGTCCGCGTATTCTTTTAGGCCTTGGTAGTGCTGGTCGGCCAAGATCTCTGTAGGGGCCATCATAGACGCCTGACTGCCTGAGTTCACAACCAGCAGCATACAGATAAAGGCCACAATGGTTTTGCCGGAGCCCACATCGCCCTGCAACAGGCGATTCATCTGTCGACCAGACTTCATGTCTTGATAAATTTCTTTGATTACCCTTTTCTGAGCATTGGTCAGGTCGAAAGGGAGGTGTTCATTGTAAAAAGCGGTTAAAAGACTAGAGTCACGGAAAACTTGACCTTTGAATTTGTCTATTCTAGAGATTTTAAGCTTCAAGAGCTTCAGCTGAATAAAGAATAGCTCTTCAAATTTTAACCTAAATTGGGCTTTTTGTAATAATTCATTATTGGAAGGGAAATGTATGTGCCATAGGGCAAAGTGCTTTTCAATCAATCCAAATTGAGTAGTAAGCTTTTCGGGTAACGTTTCTTGGATATGGCGTTCGGCCAATACCATAACCTGACGAACAAGCTTTGACATGGCTTTACTATCCAAAAACTTGGCCTTCATCTTTTCAGAAGTATGATAGACAGGTTGCAGAAAAGCTGCTTTCTCGTTCTGAGTTGTCAGCACTTCAATTTCGGGGTGCGCTACGTTAATTTTCCTTCCAAAGGCCGCAGGTTTGCCAAAGACAACATAGTCTACCCCATTCCTTAGTTTCTTACTTACCCATGGGATTCCCTTGAACCAAATCAATTCGATTTCACCAGTATCATCAGAGAAGCGAGCGACTAGTCGTTTTTTTCGTAATTCACCGATGGTGTCAAGTTTGGTGATACGCCCTTTCATCTGAACGAAGGGCATGTCTGCATGTACTTCAGATATCTTCTGGAACTTGGTGCGATCCTCATAGCGAAATGGATAATGCTGGATCAAATCCCCATAGGTAAACAAGGCTAATTCCTTACCAATTAAGGCTGCTTTTTGAGGACCAACTCCTTTAAGAAATTCGATACTGGTATCGAAGAATGAAGGCATGCGTCAATTTAACTATTCAATCAATAAAATAGTGCTTGAGGAATAAGTAACAAAGATAAAAGGCAATCTGGTTTTAAGGAAAGAAGGTTGTAAGGCTTGAAATGGATATTAGCATCTAATCAAAGTAATTATTGCATATAACAAATAAAATAATATTTAATGTATAGTAAATACTTAATAAAATACTATGAATATAATTTCTTATTTTTTAGGTTCGTAGGGTATTAAAGTTTGAACTATGAAATATCGAAAACTGAAAATTGTCTTAGTACTGGGAATGATAATGTTTAGTGCAGTAAAGTTAGATGCTGCTTCTTGCAGAACAGGTGGTCCAGGATCTAAGGGTTGTACTTATGGTTACACTTTTCTTTGGGGTCTCATAGGAGAGACGTACACAGTTTCCTGTGGAGATTGTCAATATGCATGTTGCACCAAGTCAGATGGAAAGTGTGTAACACGCTACTCTGACAACCCAACAAGTAAGTGTCACCCTGACAATATCGATATACCAGGAGTTGGAGGACCAAATCAAATTGTAAATAAGACCTAATAATTAAGCTTTGATTTTAATTGACTTCAACTTGTTGTAGAAAGCATATTATGAAACCATTGATCGCAACCTTACTGGTGTACTTGCTATTTATCGCTTCCTTATCTAGCTGTGATTCTAAGCATAATGTTATTCGGCAGGAGAGAACGGAGGATGGTATGCTTTTGGTTGATCCAAATAAGTCAGCTGTCACTCCATTTGCTAGTTTATTCAAAGACCTAAGAGTCGTTGAACTCAAAAGCCCGAGTGAATTGAATCTCGCTATTATATCGAAGGTTGATATTGATGGCAATTCCATTTATGCGCTCGACAGAGTATTTAGTAGAAGAATCAATAAGTACGATTTAAATGGGCACTTAGAGAGCAGTTATAGCATATATGATACAGATACCTTGGGAATAATTAATATTGATGATTTTTACATTCTTGGAGAATCTGTTTTCATACTTGATTCAGAAGGTAAACAGGCTTTCGAACTCAACTCAGATCTGAAAATTAAGAATAGGTTTTCTTTCAACTTTTCAGTGCAGAAACTGGCTGTTAGCAATAGCCAGTTATTTTTTTTCAGAAATGAATTCGCTTTTAACTTAGAAGATGAAGGCTATTTCTACAATTACATTACCACTGATTTAGAGGGTGACATCACTTACACGAAGTATCCATTTACGATTGATTTAGGGACTAAATTAAGGCTATCCGTAAAAGAGTCCTTTAGCCAATCCTTGGGGAATATTTATTATACGCAATGGTTGAATGATACAGTTTTTCGAGTCACAGAGTCTGGCTTAGAAAAGAGGTACCTAGTTGATTTTGGAGAAAAGAAAGCAGGAAGTTCTATAATTCAAAGCCCTGAAAAAGTTAAAGAGAAACTCTTGGAAGATCCTTCTGCTTTTGCTTCCGGAATTTGTTTTTTTCTGGAGGAGGTTGGGTTCTTGTCATTCCAGTATGTTTATAATGGAAGACCCCAATACTTCCATTTAGATAAGAAAACAGGTAATTCATTCATTACAGATTTTCTGTCTTTGGAAGGCAACTTTGTCCCCTTTCCCGTGGGTTATCATAAAGGGCGATTCGTAGCGGCTATTGATGAGTACCAAATAGAACAAGGCTTTTACGATGAATTAGAGAATATTGATATCTACAATGAGGTGGTTAATAATGGCAGAAATTTTGTTGTGACCTATAACCTAAGATAAAATGAGAGCAATAACTTTATTTATGCTGGTCTTGTTGTTGCAGTCATGCGGGGTTGAGCAGACAAAGCGTCAAGAGGCACTGATCAAACTAGACACCATAAGAAATTTCAGTAATGCAGACTATGACATACTAATTACAAAGAGCGTGAGTACTCAAGAGACAGGTTCTTCTCATGGCCCAAAATCTTTGCGATTCTTGAATAAAGAGTTGAAAGAAGTAATTAAAACTAACCTTAAGTCTAGGAGCATTTTAGCTTCATTTGAGAACTTAAAAATACCACCTGAGATCATTTCAGTCGATTTCAATACATTCGAAGATCTGGGTATTGTGAATCGAGATTCGCTTTTACTCCATGTAATCCTTGAGGCCTATGATTTGGAATTTGAAAGAGATTCGATTAGGAGACAGGGTTACTGGCTTCAAGCAAAGAGTGATTTTGAAAATTTGTCCAAAGAATCAAGTTTCTCATCAGTCAGTTCTAGTTCTGGCGTTAAACTGAAAGGAGCAAAACCCGAAGACCTCTTAAAATCCCTGAATCTAAATTATTCTGAAATATTTTTTGGAGTCAGCACGGCTGAAAAAACTAACAGGTATGATATAGAGTATGAGTTACGGAATATTGAAAGGGTATTGAATGATCTGGAAAATGCATTCCATGTGCATGACACAATAATCAAGGTACGGACCTTTAGGTTCTTTCAAAAAGCACAAAACTAAGCTTGAGTTAATATTTCCACTCAAAAGATTTGAGCATTTCTAGTACATCCTTCTTGATGAAGTTGATGATTGGCTGAAGGGAATCGTTTTTTGTTGCCGTACTAAAGTAAAGCGCTCCTCGAAAAAAGTGATTGGTACTATCGGAGGTGAAGAATTGTAACTGTGTAGGAACTTCACCTTCTAGCTGGGTGAGACTTGCTACCTGACCGCGAGGTAAAGCCACCAAAGTTTCTTCAATTCCGTAGGCCCTAACGTCATGTCTCATGGCTAGCGCAAAGGCTTCGTTAAGTAAGATCTTAGCTTCATTGTCTCCTTGGGTCAAGTCCTTATAGGTGATTTGAAGTAGTGCATCAAAATCGTCATAGTACAAATTTGCCCAATAGCGATCTGCATTTTTATTTGAATCACTAGCCAATTGAGCATAGTTTGAATAAACGAAACTGTATGGAAAGGTGTCCGGAAGTGCTTGATATTCGTTTTGCGGAAGGTCTATTCTATTGTATCCAGCAGGCTTAGGAAGATATACTTCTTCGCATGCTGAAAGAACGACCAATAAGCATATGAGAAACTGAACTAAGTATCTTCTTCGGATTTTCAAATCACACCGTAGGTTTGATCAACACACGAATTCGCTTTATGCGCCTTGCATCTACTGCGACTATTGTAAAAAGAAAGTTATCAAACCCTATCTTTTCACCAGCTCGCGGTAGTTTAGAGTTTATCTCTAGCAATAGCCCACCAAGGGATTCGCTTTCTCCTTTCACTTTGTCGAATAGTGCAGGTTCCACCTCTACAATTTTGCAGAAGTCATTTAAAGAAGTTTTACCCTCGAAGATATACGTTGAGTTGTCAAGTTTATTGTAAGCGATATCTTCATCATCGAACTCATCATTGATTTCACCAACGATTTCTTCGATAATGTCCTCCATGGTAATTAGCCCAGAGGTACCTCCGTATTCGTCTACGATGATTGCCATGTGCACACGTTGCTCCTGAAAATCTTTCAGCAGGGCATCCACTTTTTTATTCTCAGGTACAAAGAAGCCGGGCCTAAGGAGTGCTTGCCAAGCAAAATCATCATCTTTATCGATATGGGAGATTAGGTCTTTGATGTAGAGAATGCCTTCAATTTTGTCTATCGTTTCGTTATAGGCTGGGATTCTCGAAAAACCACATTTATTGATTTTATCCATGAGTTCATGGAAATCTACTTCGATGTCAATGGCTGTGATGTCCATTCTAGATTTCATGACTTGCTTTACGCCCAGTGTACTGAAGTTTACAATGCCTTTGAGGATACCTTTTTCTTCATCGGTAGTATCTTCCCCCGTGGTAATTTCTAACGCGTGATTTAGTTCGTCTACTGTGAGGTTCTGTCCTTTTTTCACCACGTTTTTTTCAATGATGTTAGTCACGGCTATTAAGAGGAATGAAAAGGGTCTTAAAACTCTTTCTAAGAATAGAAGACCGTTTGCTGTTGTTTTGGCAAACTTGGAGTTGTGTTGATTGGCGTAGTTTTTTGGTACTACCTCACCGAAGAAAAGAATAATAAAAGTGACTATAATAGTCAGTGTTAATACAACTGTTCCTTCGGGGGTTTTGGTGTCTACTAGTGTCCAAGTAAAGAAGGTGGCTAGGGTTACTATCGCAATATTGATCAAGTTGTTCATGATCAATATGGTTGCTAATAGGTAACGCTTACGATCTAATAATTTTAAAATGGCGTTTCCTGAGGGAGTATTCTCTTCCTTGAACTTAGATAGTTGTGTGTTATCTAAAGAAAAGAATGCAACCTCTGACCCTGAAATCAGAGCGGATGCCAAAATGAGCAAAACAAAGGCTATTCCATTAATTATCACGTAACTACTGGAGAGTTCTACGAATTGAGAAAGGAGCACTAAACTAGGCCCGGGGTCGTCTGATGGTAAGTCCAAATTCTATTTTTAGTCAGCTATTAGAAAGGGAGGTCGTCTGTATCATCCTCAGGAATAGTAGATACGGGGCTTTCCTTTCTTTCGTTGGCCGTATTGCCTTGTGGAGCTGGTGCTCCTCCTTCGGCACGACCACCTAGTAAGGTTAACTCACGGCCAACTACTTCAGTGGTATATCGCTTGTTCCCATCTTGGTCATCCCAAGAGCGAGTTGTCAACTTACCCTCAATATATACTTGACCACCCTTCTTTAAAAATCGCTCGGCAATTTCTGCTAGCGGAGTCCAAAGTACAACATTGTGCCACTCAGTGTTCGTTACCTTTTCACCTTGCTTGTTTTTGTAAGTCTCGCTTGTTGCAATAGAGAAGTTTGCTACTGCTCTTCCGTTTTCAAGGTGACGCACTTCTGGGTCCTTACCCAAATTTCCAACCAAGATTACTTTATTTACTCCTGCCATGATATTTACTTAATTTAAGATTGAGCTGGATGAATCTAATTAAAAAAATTCTTTTTGCAAATAGTTTTGGATCAGTATCGGTTTTGGTAGTTCCTGAACTTCTGCCAATTCAAATGCTTCTAGATTTTTGCTTTCTGCAAGCGCCATAAAGTTACCTAATTCATTCACCCTAACCCTAATGAATCGAGTGAAAATTCGCTGGTGTGTCAATATATGTTTTACTTCCTCAGATAAATCGAGGAGGGTTAACTCCTTAGCGCCTAGTTCTTTCAAGAAATCTTCTTCAGAAAGGGGTGCTTGACTTTCCAATAGGTTGAAGTCGTACAGTCCTTGCCATACATCCTTGGGTCCGCGTTCTTTCATTAGCAGCTTATCCCCATGCTCGTAGATAAAGTAGTAGAAGTATCGATTTCTGACTTTTACCTTTTTAGTTTTAACAGGAAGCTGGCCTTGTTTGCTTGTGTTGAAGGCAAAACAAAAATGACTCATGGGGCAAATCGCACACACTGGACTCTTTGGTGTACATTGGATGGCACCAAAGTCCATAATGGCTTGATTAAACTCTCCGGGTGCATTTTTATCGATCAAAGTATTCGCTTTGGTCTCGAATACTTTCAAACTCTTACTATCCGAGATGTCATTTTCTATTCCAAAGACACGGCTTAATACCCGGAAAACGTTGCCGTCTACGACAGCATTTGGTTCGTTAAAGGCTATAGACGCTATTGCCGCTGCTGTATACCTGCCAATGCCTTTTAACTTTAATAAGTCATCAAATTTTAATGGAAAAACCCCTTTGAGCTCAGAAGAAACAGTTTTTGCGCAGGAGTGAAGATTTCGGGCACGGGAATAATAGCCAAGCCCTTGCCAAAGGCGGAGTACTTCGCTTTCAGGAGCATTTGCGAGGTCGTTTACCGTTGGGTATTGCTCAATAAACTTCAAATAGTAAGGCATGCCTTGTTTGACCCTCGTTTGCTGAAGTATTATTTCCGAAAGCCAAATCTTATATGGGTCATTCGTCTGGCGCCATGGGAGATCACGTTTCTGATGGCCGTACCAGCTAATTAGTTGATTTACAAATATTTCGCTATCCAATGTTGCTTTTATAGGGCTGTAAGGTGGTTCGGTGCGTTGGTTCTCCATTTTTTTTAGGAATACGTTTTTTAATTAGTCACGAACCCTTAATTTTGCACCCCAAAATAACTGGGAATTAGTTTTTTACCCAATTTTATTAACCTAAAAATATAAGCTACAGTGACTAAAGCAGATGTTATCAATCAGATAGCCGAAAAGACCGGAATTGACAGGTCTGATGTTACTACAACTGTTGAGACCCTTTTTGCGGTAGTGAAAGACTCAATGGCGGAAGGAGAGAACATCTACGTCAGGGGATTCGGAAGCTTCGTGAATAAAAAGAGGGCTAAAAAAATTGCTAGAAACATATCGAAAAACACGGCAATCGTGATTGACGAGCATTATGTCCCTAGCTTTAAACCATCAAAGGTTTTTATTGAACAAGTGAAAAGCAGCGATAAAGTTAAAGCTGCTAATAATTAATATTTTAAGCCTCAATAGGCTTTATGAATAAGGTTCAGGGAATACTTCTTGTTGTTGCAGTGCTGCTGGTGATTGCTATTTATAGCCTTCCTAAAGTGGTGGTTAATAATGAGAGTACCGAACAAGCAGCGTTTATTGACGAAACTATTCCCGGTGGAATAGTTGATCATAGCACCGAAATTCCTGAAGAGGTTCAGCCTCGGATAGCTTTTTGGAAAGACAGGTTGTTGAGCAACGGTCGAATTCAGCCAAACATTGAATCATTAGATTCGCTGATGGCAGTTTTCATGGAGATAAACAAATATGATAGTGCCGCTTATTATGCGGCATTGTATGCTGAAGAACTTGATCAAATATCACTCTGGCAGAAGGCTGGAGATGCTTATTTTGAAGCATTTACATTCGCTTTGGATAAGCCAAAAATTGACTTCCTAGGAGGTAAAGCACGAGAGATTTATCAAAAAATACTCGAAGAGCAATCAGACAACTATGATGTAAAACACAATGTCGCAATGACCTATGTGTCTTCATCAAATCCAATGCAAGGAATCATGATGTTAAGGGAAATTTTGGAGCAAGATCCAGATAACCAACGAACATTAATGAGCATGGGTAGAATGTCTATTCAAACTAGTCAGTTTGAGAATGCCGTAGAGCGTTTTGAGACGTATGTGCGTTATTATCCACAAGATGTTGAAGGAAATTTCTTTTTAGGGGTGTGCTATTATGAAATTGGCCAGTTGGTCAAGGCAAAAGCACAGTTCGACAAAGTTAAAGAATTAGGTGCTGATGAGCAGATTATAACTGCTGCTGATGAGTATCTCGAGAGAATTAGTTAAAACATTAAAACATTACGAATATGCCTTGCGGTAAAAAAAGAAAAAGACATAAGATTTCTACTCACAAGAGAAAGAAGAGACTCAGAAAGAACAGACATAAGAAGAAGTAGTCTGACTTCATTTTTATGTGCTATACACGATTAAAAGTTCTTTTTTAACATAAAATACTATCACATTGAGCAATGAATTAATTATTAATTCAACTCAAAGTGGATGTCGTATAGCCCTTCTTAAAAACAAGAGTTTAGTTGAATTTCATCATGATAATGATGAAACAAAATTCAATGTCGGAGATATATACCTAGGTACGGTCAAAAAGATTGTCCCAGGTTTAAATGCCGCGTTCATTGATATTGGGTACGAAAAGGATGCTTTTCTGCATTATTTGGACTTAGGTCCGCAGATCAGATCTCTTAACAAGTACACCAAGCAGGCTTTAACCAATAAAAATATTACTGGTGGTCTGAGTAAGTTCAAGAGCGAACCTGACATTAACAAGCTTGGAAAAATGAGCCAAGTTTTGACAAAAGGACAAAAATTACTTGTTCAAGTTGTCAAAGAACCTATTTCAACTAAGGGGCCACGACTCACTTGTGAGTTGTCGATAGCGGGGCGCTACATGGTTTTAGTGCCTTTTTCTAATGCTATCAACGTTTCGAAAAAAATCACCGATGGTGAAGAGCGTAAAAGACTTTTACGCTTAATCTCATCTATCAAGCCGGAGGGCTTTGGCGTCATTATTAGGACGGTTGCCAAAACTAAGAGCGTTTCCGAACTAGATAAAGATCTTCGTAATCTTCAGGATACCTGGAAAGAGGGAATTAAGAACCTACACAATGTCAAACCTAGAGATAAGGTAATTGGCGAAGTGAGCAGGGCTTCTTCATTATTGAGGGATATTCTTAATGAGTCTTTTGACAGTGTCGTAACTGACGACAAAGAGATCCACGAGGAGATAAAAGTCTTCATTCAAAAGATTGCTCCTGAAAAGGAGAAAATCGTTAAGCTTTACAATGGTAAGGCTAAGATTTTTGAATCTTATGACGTAGAGAAGCAGATGAAATCTCTTTTTGGTAAGTCTGTAAGTCTACCTAAGGGAGGTTATCTAATCATCGAGCATACTGAAGCCCTACACGTTGTTGACGTGAACAGTGGTAACAATAAGTCTAATGCTGGTGAAGATCAAGAAGCTACTGCATTGCAGGTCAATATGGAGGCTGCCAAAGAGGTAGCGCGCCAATTGAGACTCCGCGATATGGGTGGAATCATTGTAATCGACTTCATTGACATGAGGAGAGCTGAGAATAAAAAGCAGCTTTATCAATTCATGAAAGAAGTAATGGCTGATGATCGTGCTAAGAACACAATTTTGCCACTATCGAAGTTCGGTTTGATGCAAATCACTCGTCAAAGGGTAAGACCTGAGATGAATATCGCTACACGTGAGGTTTGTCCTACATGTAATGGTACTGGTAAAGTAAGCGCAACTATCATGGTTTCCGATCAGGTTGAGAAGAATATCGAATATATTCTAAGTACTCAGAACGAGAAGGGTGTGGTCATAGCGTTACATCCATTCTTGCATGCATACTTTACTAAAGGAGTCTTTTCTAAGAGATGGGAGTGGTATAGAAAGTATCATACCTGGGTTAAGATGGAGAAAGACAGTTCTCTAGGTCTCTCCGATTATACCTTCTACAATAAGATGGGAGAAGAGATTGAAATGAAAGCTTAAACATAAAAAACCCCGACTTGTCGGGGTTTTTTATTAGAACTTAATGCCAAATTCAAGGCTAAAGAGATTGCTCTTCACCTTAAAAGCATCATAAATTGGATTCTGCGTCTTTACTTGGTCAAGGAAACCAATGTAATAGTTAATACCCGCATAGACTCGAGTATTGACACCAATACTTCTTTCGAGACCCCCACCAAAGTTTCCCGAAAGATCTAGTGATCTAAATTCGCTAACGAAGTTGTTACCAGGAGTTTCATTATTAGTATTTAATCGTATTTCAGGAACTATACCAAAGTTGATAAATACCTTTGTGTCAAGTATGACCTCATTGGTATAAAGCTTGAGTAATACGGGCAGCTGCAGGTATTCATGGTCATATCGTTCGGAAATCTTTTGACCAGCAAGGACAGCAGGGTCAGTTATGCTGATGCGCGTGGCTTTTGAGGCAAAGTTTATACCTGTATGAAGGTGATAATTTTCCTTAAAGGGCAAGTCTATAAAGGCACCGATCAAGAACTTGACGGCCGTTCCGTCCCTTCCAATGTCAGTACTGTTACCATCTGATGATGTCCGAGAAAGAGAATATGATGGTCCTACTTTGATTCCAATTCTATAGTCCTCTTGGGCTGTAGCGAATTGACTTAAAACTGTCAGAATGATTATTGAGAAAAGGTATTTCTTCATGTTCCATAAAATAAATAAATACATTTGTCATTTAAAACGAAGTGATGCTTAAGCGGTACTTTATTCTAGTTTTATTATTGACTTCATTGGCTTGCTCAAGTGATGATTCATGTGATAGCAATGTGGATTTATCAGAGGTGACGCTAGAATTAGATTTCGAAAACCTCACACATGAGATTAGCGAGATCGAAAGTGAGGAAGATTTGAGCGTATTTTTTGAAGCGAACCCTATCATTCGAGATGAATTTTTCGAATATGGGGGGAGGCCGTCAGAAGAAAAAGTTTTGACCGACTTGTCTCAGCTAGTGCATACACCAGAAATTAATGCCGTTTTGAAAGCTAAGTCATTTGTGGCTTTCGAAGAGATACTAGACAAGAACAGAGATTTACGAGAGTTTTTAACCTACGATTATTTATCCATCAATAAGGGTAAAACGATAAGGGACCTGTATGACATGTTCTCAAATTCTCGGATCATTGCTTTAACCGGTAGAGAGGTAACCAGTATTGAGCCGTTAAGGAATTACCTGATGGCTAACCCGACCGAACGTGATTACTACTATACCATCTTTGCATATCGTACGAACGATCAGCTATTAACAGCCAATTATGACTTGCTGCAGAATGCCTTTATAGACACGCTCTACCAAGAGACCATGAACTTGATTGATGCCGGGTTGATCGGTTATGAGCTCGATAGGGCTTACAAAAGAGTCCAAAAGGCATACCCTGATTTTCAATCGCCAAAGGTGCAAACAGTTTATTCGGGTTTTGGTAAGGATATTTATCTAACGGACTCATTACTCATCATTGGTATAGATTACTATTTAGGCGAGCGCGCTTCCTTTAAACCAAACGTTTATGAATACTTGAGGGTGAGGCTTACTCCAGAACACTTGGTCCCTCAGCTGCTACAGTTTACGTCACTAAAGTTTAACCAAACTAAAAAGGGTAAACGAACCATTTTGGAAGACATGATTTACTACGGTAAGGCCATGGAGTTTACTAGTGAGATGCTACCATGCGTGGCAGATAGTATTATTATGGGTTATTCAAGTAAGGAGTTTGCAGACGCGGCCGTGAGTGAAGGCGTGATTTGGGCTCACTTTTTAGAGAGAAAGCTATTGTACAGCGATGTCCCCTCTAACATCACAAAGTATATTGACGAACGCCCTGGTGTACCTGAAATAGACAAGGACTGTCCAGGCCGAATTGGTCAGTGGCTCGGCTGGCAAATTGTGAAAGCCTACCGTGAAGAATCTGGAGTAAGCATAGCGGAACTAATGAGCGAAACAGACGCTCAGAAGATACTTACGCGGTCAAAATATAGACCTCGTTCTCGCTAGCCTGAATTTAGTTTTCGTTGTTCAATACTTTAACCAACTTATCGATTTGTATCTTTTTTGAATAAAGCGATTCTGCCAGACTCCGTGCATTATTCTTAGCAGCCTCTAGTGAATCTCTTTCTTCCAGATAGGGTTTTAGTTTACTCACAAATTCTTTTGGCTTATGAGGGTCAGCGTAAAAACCGCACTTGTATTGCTCCACCATGTCCTTCGTCCAGCCAGGCGTATTCACAATGGTTAGCTTACCTGAGGCAAGGCTATCAAATAATTTATTCGGGCTGTTTGTTGCCAGCACTGGTAAGTCTGCAAAGCTCACATAAGAGGCATCAGTTATATTCAGTATTCTTTTGACCCCTTCTTTATTTTGATGACCGACAAACTCTACGTTGGTCAGTTTTTTTAAATATGTTTGAAGTTTAATGCTTTGAAGCTGAGAACCTTCACCAACTATTTTAAAATCAATATTGAGATCAGCTAATTTTGCTTCTTGGGCAATGTCCAGTAAGAATTCTAAATGGTTTGTTGCTCCAATACTACCTAGGTATGTCACTACGAATGGTTTTTTAACATGATAGAATTCGATCAGCTTAGGGTCCTTAATTTCCTTGACGAAAAACTGACAATCCGCCATATTGGGAATCATAAAAACATCTTTTTCGGGCACAACTTTTTTAATCCAATCATGCATACCTGGAGATAGCGCTACAATTTTTTCAGCGTGCTTATATATTTTGGCCTCAAGCCTGTAAAGTCTCTTTTTAAAGAAGGCTCCCTTTATAGCCCCAATTTCTATTGGCGCTGTTGGCCAAAGATCTCGTACTTCGAAGGTGTAGCTAATTTTGAGTTTCTTTTTTAACCAAATACCAATTAACCCCACTGTTAAGGGTGTAGATGTGATATAGGCGTGATCGATTCTTTCGATCTTCTTAGCTAGTCGCTTTGCTTTTCTAACGAATTTGAAAAATGACAAGACACGTTTTATAAAGCCCATGTCATTGTGATACTTGACAGGGAGATAGTGTACTTTAACACCATCAATTTCCTTGATGGTATAGGTGGAGTCATTATGACTGGTTATCATTTCTACTTCAAAACCATTCTCTACAAGACCCTTGGATAGATAGTAAGAGCGAATCGCTCCACCTTCTTGTGGCGTTTTAAAGTATTGGTGAATATAGAGAATGCGTGTCGGCACAGGGCAAATTTACGAAAATCAGCTTATCGGATGACTTTCTCTTTCTTTTCAAAATAACGGCAGAAGTGAATGAGCTTACATTCATCACATTTTGGTTTTCTAGCAACGCAAGTATAGCGCCCATGTAAAATCAACCAGTGATGGGCCAATGGAATTACTTCTTTGTCTAAGTTTTTTACGAGTGCTTTTTCAACCGCAAAAGGAGTCGTTAAATTTTGGTTGACGAGCCCTAGTCTTTTTGATACCCGGAAAACATGGGTGTCAACGGCCATCGATGGCTGATTCCAAACAACGGAGGTAATGACGTTTGCTGTCTTACGACCTACTCCAGGTAGTTTTTGTAATTCTTCATTGGTCTGAGGGAGTTCAGAGCCAAAATCTTCAACCAGCATTTTGCCAAGGCCAATAAGGTGCTTGGTTTTGTTGTTGGGATATGAAACTGATCTGATATACGGAAAGAGTTCGTCAAAATGGGAGGCAGCCAAATGTTCAGGCGTAGGAAAATCCTGAAACAACTTTGGTGTCACCAAATTGATTCTTTTATCAGTGCATTGAGCACTTAAAACCACAGCAACCAGTAGTTCAAACGGGTTGTCGTAGTTGAGTTCTGTCTCAGCCTGTGGCTGATTTTCGCTAAAATAGGCTACAAATTGCTCGTACCGTTCCTTCCGTGTCATTACGCTAAAATAGCCTAATCCACGGAATGTAAATGGTAAGATTTAGAATAACTGATGATAGCATCTACAGTCTTTGCAGACGGAGCTTTCATAGAGGTTTCTAAATTATTGACTACGCTGGAAAGGTTTGTATAGGCATCCGCAAGTTGCTCATCGAAGAGCATTGCGATTTCTATCTCCGAACTTTCTTCAGGGGTAGTTTCTTTGTAAATGTAACGTACTAGGTCATTTTGGGTAAAGGTTCTTATCATACGCAATGTTCTTTTTTTCCATCTTTTTTCTAAGGTTGATGAGTGCATAACGCATACGGCCTAGGGCAGTGTTGATACTCACATCTGTGGTATCAGCAATTTCCTGAAAGCTCATTTCCATATAATGCCTCATCATAAGTACTTCACGCTGAGCATCTGGCAACTCCTTAATCAAGTCGCGCAACAAAGCGTGGGTGTCTTCTTTTATTTGTTTGGACTCAAAAGAGTCCTCCGAAAATTCTAATGAATTGAATACGCTACTGCCATCTTCCATGACAATAGTTGGGTAACGCTTTGCTCTTCTGAAGTTATCAATCGCTAGGTTATGTGCAATTCTAGTCACCCATGGCAGAAATTTACCTTCCTCATTATATCTACCTGTCTTAATGGTATTAACCACCTTAACAAAGGTTTCTTGTAACAAGTCCTCAGCCAAATATTGATCTTTAACGATCAAATAGATGGTAGTGTAAATCTTCTTCGTGTGACGGTTTACCAGCGTAGTGAACCCTTCTTCGATACCATTTTTATACTGCGATATCAATTGACTATCGCTTATAGCATATTTCCTCATGTCAGTAATTGTTAGGTTAACGTAGAGGTTTGTATCTATATTGTGCTGGTTTTAGGGTTAGAATTATATCTATAGTATTCTCAAAAGTAGAAAATCTCAATTACAAAGCAAATATCCGCTTGTCTTTATCAAACCAAGATTAGTTGCTTTTGTTGTTTTTATTTGACTCCAAAGATAAAGCAATCATAGTGCCAGAACTTAAAATTTTATTCGGTTTTACTCGAATTAAATTAAAGTAAGAATAAGCTATCAGCTCTCTTATCTTTGCATCCTCATGAATTTAACAACTGTTCTGAAAAATACCCCTATCGATGACCTCGATCCTAAGCAGTTCATCATTATTAAAGGCGCCAAGGTAAATAACCTTAAAAGCCTCAGCGTGGCTATTCCACGCAATAAATTGGTTGTAGTTACTGGCCTTTCGGGTTCCGGAAAATCTTCTCTTGCTTTTGACACCCTCTTTGCCGAAGGTCAGCGTATGTACGTTGAAAGCTTGAGTAGTTATGCACGTCAATTCTTGGGTCGGATGGAAAAGCCGGAGGTTGATTATATCAAAGGTGTTTCACCCGCTATTGCCATTGAGCAGAAGGTCAGTACGAGAAATCCACGCTCTACAGTGGGTACATCGACCGAAATTTATGATTACCTAAAATTACTTTTTGCAAGAATAGGTAAGACTTATTCCCCAGTAAGTGGTGAAGAGGTGCAGCGCGACAGCGTAAGCAGTATTGTTGATTTTATGCTGACGAAAGAAGAAGGTAAAAAGGTAATGATCCTTTGTCCTTTAGTAAAAAAAGAGGATCGTACGGTGGAGCAAGAATTAAACATCTTGTTGCAGAAAGGGTATACCAGAGTACTTTCCGAAGGGGAGCCTTACTTTATTGAAGACCTTTTAAAAGATCTAAAAAGCGCGGAAGGCAAACCGCTTGAAATATTAATCGACCGTGGTGTAGTTCAACGAGACGAGGACACCCAATTTAGATTTGGAGATTCAGTTCAAACCGCTCTATTTGAAGGAGAAGGGGATTGCATCATTGACTTTCCGGGCGATGAAAGGCTTTCTTTTTCAGATCGATTTGAAGCAGATGGTATTCTATTTGAAGAGCCAAGTGTTAATCTTTTCACATTTAACAATCCCTTTGGCGCTTGCAAGAAGTGCGAAGGATTTGGAAAGATATTAGGAATCGACTCAGACCTTGTCATTCCAGACAAGTCACTCTCGGTATATGAAGGTGCTATTGCCCCATGGCGAAGCGAAACAATGAAGAAATGGCTTGAGCCCTTGCTGAAGCATGGTATAGAGTTTGATTTTCCTATTCATCGCTCTTTTAGTGAATTGACAAAAGCTGAGCAAGAGCTGCTTTGGACGGGAAACAAATACTTCAAAGGGATTAATAAATTCTTTGGATTTTTAGAATCGAAGATGCACAAGATTCAATATCGCGTCATGTTATCTCGATATCGTGGTAGAACGGATTGTCCAGAATGTCATGGAACGCGTCTACGTATGGATGCTTCTTATGTCAAAATTGCTGGGGAATCCATCACCGGATTGGTATTGATGTCGGTTCAGAATATGCTAAAGTTCTTTGATCAACTTGAATTGACCCAATTTGAAGAGAAGATAGCAGGGCGATTGATGAAAGAAATTTGTAATCGACTTGAATACCTCGATCGTGTAGGTCTTAGCTATTTAACCCTTAACCGATTGACAAGCACACTTTCTGGAGGTGAATATCAACGTATCAAATTGGCTACTTCTTTAGGAAGTGCGCTTGTGGGCTCAATGTATATCTTAGATGAGCCAAGTATTGGTTTGCACCCGAGAGATACCGATCGATTAATTTCAGTTTTAAAAACACTTCGCGACCTAGGCAACACCGTAGTTGTCGTTGAGCATGAAGAGAAAGTAATGGAAGCGGCTGATCAAATCATTGATATTGGTCCTGAGGCAGGGTCGAATGGTGGTGAATTAGTCTTTCAAGGTACGCTAGATGAGCTTAAAGAAGCAGGAAATACCTATACAGCAAAATACCTTAATGGTACTGAAAGACTTGAAATCCCTTCGGTCAGACGTAAGTGGAGAGATAGTATCAAAATAAAAGGAGCTAGAGAAAATAATTTAAGAAATATAGATGTAGAGGTGCCTTTAGGCGTGCTTACCGTCATTACGGGAGTTAGTGGTTCTGGCAAATCAACACTAGTTAAACGCATACTATATCCGGCACTGGGTAAGATGTTAGGCACTGTAGGTGAGCAAACGGGTAAAATGGATGGCCTTGAAGGTTCCTTGAGAACGGTCACTCAAATCGAGTTTGTTGACCAGAATCCTATTGGTAAATCTTCTCGATCTAACCCTGTTACTTATGTAAAGGCATATGATGCGATTCGTCAACTATTTACCGACCAAACACTTGCTAAGCAGCGGGGCTACAAACCAGCATTTTTCTCCTTCAATGTAGATGGCGGTCGATGTGAAACATGCCAAGGCGAGGGGGTTGTCAAAATCGAAATGCAGTTTATGGCTGATATTCACCTGACATGTGAAAGCTGTAAAGGGAAACGTTTCAAACAAGAAATTTTAGAAGTTACCTTCAACGACAAGAACATCGCGGATGTGTTAGACATGACCATTGATGATGCGATGGAGTTCTTTGAGGGAGAAAGGGCTGTGATCTCTAAGCTTGCTCCGCTCCAAGAGGTTGGCTTAGGCTATATACGGCTTGGTCAGTCCTCAAACTCGCTGAGTGGTGGTGAGGCGCAACGTGTGAAACTTGCTTTTTTCTTAGGTAAAGGAACGCCTAAATCGAGAAGTGCATCCAAGGATAATATCCTTTTCATATTTGATGAGCCTACTACTGGCCTTCATTTTCATGATATTGCAAAGCTGATGAAGTCCATCAATGCATTGATCGAACAAGGAAATTCTGTAGTAATCATTGAGCACAATACGGAAGTAATAAAATGTGCTGATTGGGTAATTGACCTCGGACCTGACGGTGGTGACAAAGGAGGTGGACTTTGTTTTGCTGGAACGCCAGAAGATATGGTCAAATTAAAAGACAACCATACTGCTCACTACTTGGCAGACGTATTAGGGTAGCTTTTTGATCTCCTTCTTTTCTTTAAAGCACTGAATACGTTGGCGGATACAATTAAAGCTGCGCCTAGCACTTTCGAGGTATTCATTTCTTCATTCAGAAAAATATAACTGGTAATCATTGCTATAGGTGTTCCCAAATAGAATATTAAGCTTGTGGTGGTTGGTGCCAACATCGTTGATGCCCTGAGCCATAGCGTATGAGCGCCCACAGTACAGACTACACCAAGAATGCCTAAGAAGATCCAATCCTGCTGTGTCAAGTCCCAATTGGCTTCTGTAGTAAACGCGAGAAAAACGATTAATGCAAAAGCGTATTGGCCAAATGCACGGGTTAGAGAATCAATGTGTTGATGCCTTCTTTGAACAAAGGGAAGTATGGCAAAGAAGAAAGCACTGACTAATCCAATTAGAATTCCAGCCGTTAGGTCATTTTCCAAGCTGAATTCTGGCACAATCAGGAATATTCCGACTAAGGCAACAGCCACAGCAATGAGGTCTGGTAGCACAGGACGCTGACCGTTGATGAACCAATTCAGATAGATCATATGCAAGCCAAAGGAAGAGACTGAAAGTATGGCAATGGAAGGCGTGGCTAGCTTGACACTGATGAAGTAAGTAATCCAATGCGCACCGAAAAGAAGCCCTATATAGAGAAGCCCTTTCCAATCTTTTTTAGAGAGTTTTTTCAGTTTATTAACCCTGACAACACTGTAGAGAAATGTAGTGCCAATGATCAATCGCACAATGCCTATAGTGAAGGCATTGGCTGAAACCTCTTTGATAAATACTGGAGTAATTCCAAAAAGGAAAACTGCGATTAAGCCTTCGGTATAGTAGCGAGAGTTCAAGGATTCAAATGTAATTGAAAACTAGATTAACGCTTAATTTTACGGATACTGATATGATCAAGAGATTGACAAATCAATAATCTTTTCGTTTTGATCCAACTAGGCTTTCTGCTCAACTGGGGCATCAGTTTTTAGCAATCCTTTTCTTTTCAAAATGGTCTCAACAAACTTAATCTCATTCTGAGTTTTGAAGGCGTTGAAAGGAAAAAGCATCAATTGCGCTTTGTTCACTACTAAAACAATCTGCTTTTTGTCTACCCAGGCTCTTTTGATTTGGTCCCACTTCATTGGCATGCCCTGCTTAGAGTTCATTTTAATCAGAATCTGCTGACTGTTGATCTCATAAGAGAGCTTTTCGAAAAGCATTTTACTTTGCTCAAGCTGAGTAACTCCAGCAAACTGAATGATCCAGAAGAGTAAATAAAGAGATAAAGCGATAAGGGCTCCGATCCACCACCAGTTTGACGGTATTACAAAGGCCATTGAGGAAATGGCAAGGACGATTAATCCTACCCACCATTGTTCTCTTAGTACATTGCGCATTCCTGCACGTCTGTATGCCTTCTTATCTAAGGCGTATTTCTTAGTTTTTACAATCATTTTTAAGCTCCTCTATACACAGTGTCGAAAAAGGAACACAAACATAAGGATCAAAACTATGGCTTCAATCATAAGGACTAAAAAATTGCGTTTGTTCTTTGGCAAATTATTCTGCTTTTAAACTGATATCCAGACTTTTGATAGAATGGGTAAGTGCTCCAACGGAAATATAGTCAACTCCTGTCTGTGCTACTGACCGAATGGTGTCTTCTGTAATGCCACCGGAAGCCTCCGTCTCTGAGCGGCCATTAACTAGTGCTACTGCAGAAGCCATAGCCTCATTTGACATATTATCTAGCATTATTCTGTCTACTCCTCCAACGTCAAGGGCTTCTTTAACCTCATCAATATTCCTGGTTTCAACTTCAATTTTGAGGTTTCTATCGGTTTCTTGTAAGTATGCTTTGGTTGCATTGACTGAAGCTGTAATTCCTCCAGCAAAGTCGTTATGGTTGTCTTTAAGCATGATCATATCATACAAACCATAGCGATGATTAACGCCTCCACCAATCAAAACAGCCCATTTTTCAAGCATTCTCATGTTTGGAGTCGTTTTTCTAGTATCTAATAACTTGGCGTTTGTTCCAGAAATCATATCTGTCAACTGTGAGGTTTTTGTAGCAATACCACTCATGCGCTGCATGCAGTTGAGGAGTAGTCGTTCTCCACCGAGAATCGCTCTAACCTTGCCCTTGAGTTTCAGAATGATTTCCCCAGTTTTTACTTGATCTCCGTCTTTCACCAAAGGGCTAATGATCATGTCAGGATCTAGCCGATGGAAAATTAGGGGTGCTAGCTCCATTCCTGCTATCACACCATCCTCTTTCATGATGAGATAGGCAGATTTTATGGCATCGGCTGGGATAGACGCAAGTGATGAGTGATCTCCATCACCGAGATCCTCTTTAAATGCTTGGTCAATAAAGTGTTCTAATCCCTCTTGGGTGACATAGGCAGGTCTCATGACACAAAAATAGCCAAAAGAGCGTTGGAATAATTGGAGATTTTGGAATTAACGGTCTTTCGTAAACTCTAGCCGATATACCTTGTATACCTTGTTGTATTGCTTTGCGCGGATGACCACGCGATGCTTGCCAGAGGCCGACTTGTAAGTGCCAATGGCATAAATTCTGGCGCCAGAGTCATTATCACCATCATGGATGAACTCAAAACTTTCTGCTGGGTGTTGCTGAAAGAACTTTTTCAGCATGATTTCGGCTTGATTGATGCTGTATTCTTTTCGTTCATCATCCAGCTTAATCTCCACTTTTGTGTGGAGGTACTTGGTCAGCTCTCGAGAGCTGCTGGCTTTTAACGCCTCCTCGACACTCTGAATAATATTGGTGTTACTTTGGGCTGATGCCGTAAATGACATGCACAAGGCTATTACCAAAAGGATATTTCTAGAAATGTTGTTCATTGATAAGGCTTGAATCCGTTTTTTGAACGAAAATTGTGCCAAAAAGTATGTGTTATTGTATACTAGGTTCAAATTAATACAATGCAGATGCACTTACAAGCTAGCCTTTAATATTTATATTTGAGGTATGAACAAACGCGTTTTATTGATGATTCTTGATGGATGGGGATTGGCGCAAGACAAGTCCGTTTCCGCAATCGATCAAGCGAATACCCCAGTTATGAATAAGCTCTTTCAGACTTATTCGTATGCTAAACTTGAAGCTAGCGGGTTAGCAGTCGGCTTGCCGAAAGGTCAAATGGGTAATTCAGAAGTAGGCCATATGAATATTGGTGCTGGTCGCGTAGTGTATCAAGACTTGGTTAAAATCAATAGGGCAGTTGAAGAGAATACTTTGCGCGACAATGAAACTTTGAAGAATGCCCTGAATTACGCTAAGGTCGAGCATAAGAAGGTTCACTTGATGGGCCTTGTGTCTGATGGCGGTGTACATTCTCATATCAACCACCTCAAAGGATTACTGTCTATTTGTGCAGAGCATAAGTTGGACCAAGTGTTTGTTCATGCCTTTACTGATGGTAGAGATACAGATCCTAAAGGAGGAAAGGCCTATATGCAAGAGGTAATCGATCATGCTGAAAAGACTACGGGGCAAATCGCATCTGTGATTGGGCGATACTTCGCTATGGATCGTGACAACAGATGGGAGCGCGTGAAGCTTGCCTATGGAGCTATGGTTAATGGAGTCGGGTTAAAAACCGATGATCCTATTGCGGCTATTCAAGCATCTTATGACAAAGGTGTGACGGATGAATTCATCCAACCCATTATTAACACCAATGGTGCGAATATCGAAGAAGGAGATGTTGTCTTGTGCTTCAATTTCAGAACGGACCGGGGCAGAGAAATTTCTCAAGCACTTACTCAATCTGATTTTCCAGAACAGGAAATGACTAAGCTCAACTTGAGGTACGTTACCATGACCAATTATGATGATTCGTTCAATGGTGTTGAGGTAATGTTCGACAAGGATAACCTAGTGAATACGCTCGGAGAGGTGCTTGCGGATGCAGGAAAGAACCAAATTAGAATCGCAGAAACAGAAAAATATCCGCACGTCACCTTTTTCTTCAGTGGTGGCAGAGAAACAGAATTTGAAGGTGAGAAAAGGATTTTATGTCCATCACCCAAGGTGGCGACCTATGATTTGCAACCAGAAATGAGTGCAAATGAAATAAAGGATGCCATTGTTTCAGAACTGAATAAAGGGGAGGTTGATTTTGTTTGCCTCAACTTTGCTAACGCAGATATGGTCGGACATACGGGTGTTTTCGAAGCAGCCGTTAAGGCTTGCGAAACAGTAGATGCTTGCGCTGGAGAGGTGTTAGAAGCGGCATTGGCGAATGACTATACGACTATCGTTATTGCCGATCACGGTAACTCTGACATTATGATTAATAAGGATGGTTCACCAAACACAGCCCATACGACAAACCTTGTACCTTGTATTCTAGTGGACAAGGATATGAAGCCAACATTGAAGGATGGTAAACTAGGAGATTTAGCTCCCACTATTCTAAAATTAATGGGTGTTAATATTCCCTCTGAAATGACTGGCGACCTTCTTTTATGAAATTAACTGACAGACTCTTATTTATCCTTTTGATTTCGTCACTCGTCAGCTGTTCATCCGAACGAGAGCAAGCTGGCGTGATAAACACTCCATATTTTGATATAAAGGGGCTACTTGACAAAGAGTTATCTCTATTGGCTGATCAAGGCGCTTCTCTTGAAAAACTTTTGAATACGGGTGGCCAGGAAGAGCTGTTAACGATAACCCCTGATTCAGTAGGATGGAATGAGCAGTTTAAACTCTTTTATGAGGCAGACATTAACAAGCCGGGCTTTGTTGGAGAATACTTTCAAGAGGAATTGCCTACGATTAACGAAGTGGCAAAAGTTATCTTCACATCCAAAAGTCAAAAGAATCCTGTTCAAGTATTGGAATGCTTTTATGAAAATGAATCCTTAACGAAAGTCAGGCTATTGGTAAGTGAAGTGAATACCGTTTATACCATCACTAAAGAATTGAGCCTGTACCTAAACGAAAATGGTATTATCAGCTTCGATATTAAAGGAGAAGAATCCATGCGCTTTAAGAAGGACCTGAATTATTTGATTCAAGGGACCGTTGTCCGGCCATTATAGCTTGAACAAAGCCTCCAAGAAACTCATGTTTTCCTTACCCTTTTTAACAAGGAATAGCGGGATGTCTCTATCTTCCATTAATAACTTTTCAGCAACACTACCAATTAAGAAAGCGGCACCGCTAGATTGTCCCTTAGAGCCTAGTATGATCATGTCAACACCTAGTTCTGCACCCGTTTTATAGATTTTATCTGCTGGGTGTGGATCATCATCTAAGGCATATGTGTGTTCATACCTAACGTTATCCAAACTCAGCTTCTTAAAGAATCTGTCACATTGCTCTTTAGTGTTTTCAAGCATGATTTCGGCAAACTCCTCATAGCTCTTACCAGATTTTGCATAACCAACAGGGACGCGATAGATATTGTTGCTCAATAGCTGAGCACCTGACTTTTTCTGAATGTCAATACCAATCTCGAATGCCATTTGAGAGTGCTCCGAATAGTCAATGGAGATAAGTACCTTATTAAGCTCATAAGTAGTGTCTTCAGGCACAAAAATGATAGAGGCGGCCGTTCCTTTAGCAATTTTCCTAGAGTTAAGCCCACTGCCTGAAAGCGTTTCTTTTCTGCCTAAAAGCATCAAATCAACTACTTTAACTTTTGCAAACTTGAGGATTTCGTCTGTAACAGTGCCCGCTAATACACTCACATGTACATCACAGTTTTCGGGTTTAACAAAGTTCTCATTGATTACAAGTTCCATTTCCTTGATCAAAGTCTCATCTACCGGGGCAATTACGTTCCCATACTTTTCCTGGATTTCTTCAGGTAGTTCAAGGGAAGTAGTGACGTTGAGAAAGTAGATAGCATCAATTTCAAATATCTTTGCTATCATCGAGGCGTACTTAACAACGAATATGTCCATATCCGAAAGGTCTAGTGCGACTAACATTCTTTGAAACTTACTTAGGTCGTGCATGGCTGAAGCTGGGTTTGTATGGTAATTTATTGAATTAATCATGCCGATTCCAGCCTCTCATCAATTTTTTGAGTCGAAAACTGAAGGTTTTTTTAGATAAACACTATGCTTAATTACCTTTGCTGCCTTTGAAAGAGGCAGACGTGGAAGAGACATCGTATTTAAAAAAGTTACAAGCTAAGTGGGGATTGAAATCTATATTCCAGACGATCGTAGTTTTGATTGTTTTTGCTTGCACAGGAAGCACAGTGCTGTTTATCAAGCCTTTTTTGTTTGATTTGATTGGCTTTGATAGTATTGAAGGCATTGCAGGAGTACTGCTTTACATAGTGATGATCTTTCCTTTATATCAAATCTTGATCTTGATTTATGGGTTCATTTTTGGCCAATTTGCGTTCTTTTGGAAATGGGAAAAGAATATGGTTCAAAGAATTACAGGAAGGAAAGCTAAAGCCTCAAGGAAGACTTAGAATGAGTTATTAATTATATTTAGGGGTGAACATTCAGGTAAAAGAGTTATTGAAAGAACATTCGCTAAGGCTGACGCAAGGAAGGGCTGACGTGATTTCCATTTTCCTCAATAGGAACGTGGCGATATCTCATGGTGATATTGAATCTGACGTTGATGGTAAATATGACCGAGTAACGATTTACCGAACTCTGAAGTCATTCTTAGAAAAGGGCCTAATTCACAAAGTTCTTGACGATACTGGTGCCACTCGCTATGCACTTTGCAATGACGGTTGCAGTGAGGTAAATCACCAGCATAATCACATACATTTCAAGTGTCAAGTTTGCGATGAAACTACTTGCCTAGACCATGTAAATATTCCTGATGTAACATTGCCCAGTGGATTCATGATGGCTGAAAGCAATTATCTAATCACAGGCACTTGCGATAAGTGCAACTAAAGAGTAGCCTCTTCCTGAATACTTGAAACTTTCGGATCGCTTGGCCATATAATGCCTGGCGGCAAATCAATTTTTGGGGGGCTATAAATCGTTTCTCCCCCATCATCGTCAGAACCTCTCGACTTCTTATTCTTCATTAATCTAAAGGTGAGATAGATCAACAAGACATAAGTGAGGCCACTTAAGAAGATATCGTAATAGAATAATTTCATTTGCTCCACGTAAACAATATACTTTAAGTTCGGCAGAAATGTTCAACAGAAATACTAAAAAACGAAGAAGATCAGCCAGATAACAAAGAAGATTGGCAAGAGAATAGGAATCGAAAACCTCAGAACGTAGCCAAAGAAGGAAGGCATGTGAATACCAGTTTGTTCTGCAATGGACTTAACCATGAAATTTGGACCGTTACCAATGTAAGTCATTGCTCCGAAGAAAACGGCTCCAACAGAAATTGCCATTAAGTTAACGACTGAGTTCTCGTAGGTACCACCTCCAGCATATGCCTGAACATCAGCAATTGTACTAATATCACCACCCTGTGATGCCAAGGCTGCTGCTAAGAAATTAAGATAAGTTGGCGCATTGTCTAAGAAACCTGATAGTAGGCCAGTTCCCCAATACAGAGAGTTTGGACCGATTAAAGAAGCGCCAGAAGGCGACTGTGCAAACTCACTTACTAGCGCAAGCGCTGGCATCATCGTTCCGAAAATGCCTACGAAAATAAATGCTACTTCGCGGATTGGCTCGAAGTTAAATTCGTTTCCATCAATGGCTTTTTTATCAGCAAACTTGAAGGATAGAAAACCTACCGAAAGCATGATGAGCTCTCTAATGAAAGAGAATTTTTGTCCTTCATAGGTGATTGCCGGAACCCCATCGATTACGTTGGGATCTATAAATACAGCACCTATAATAATGGCCAACCATAGGAAGTTTTTGGCACCAACAATAGTTGTTTTTCCTGTAAATTCAACTTCGGGTTCTAAATCCAAGTCTAAGTCTTTGTTGCGCAAATCGAAGAAATAGAACATTACCGCTAGTATGATCAAAGCGACAGTCCATGGCATTATGTTATGGGTCAATGTCCATACGAAAGGAACTCCTTTCAAGAACCCAAGAAACAATGGTGGATCACCTATTGGAGTGAGGGCACCTCCAATATTACTGACCATAAAAATGAAAAAGATGATATGGTAAGGTCTGATTCTTCCTTTGTTCAAACGAATGAAAGGACGTATTAAGAGCATTGATGCCCCTGTGGTTCCTATAAGGTTTGAGATTACGGCTCCAACTATTAAAAGGCCGACATTGGCCATAGGTGTAGCCTTTTTGTCGACATTAATCATTATGCCGCCTGACGCAATATACAACGAGGCTAATAGTGCAATGAACTGCACATATTCTGCTAAAGCATGGACTGGTGCATGTGTGTCATTTAATGCAAAGAGGTAGTACATTACTACCAAGGAGGCTAGTGAAACAGCAACAATGGGATAGTTCTTATGCCAGAAATGTTCGTAGAACAGTGGTCCAGTGGCAATCATGACGAGTAACAAGACAAACGGAATTACGGTCCATCCTGGAGGTGCTCCGTGATGTTCACCTTCCACTTCGCTGTGATCTGCATCAGAAGCTGCATGATCATTCTGTGGGGCATGATTATTTTCATGATCTTGAAGGAGTTCTGTAGATATATAACTTGCTTCGGTAGAGTTTTCAGCAATTAATGCAGCCTTTGGAACGAGCATTCCGAACGCAATGATAAGTACTAAGAAAAGAAAACTCTTTTGCATGAAGGTTGATGTGAACTGCTAATATATAATTAGTTCGTTAAAATTCGTATTTGATATTTCGAATAGCATACGAGTGGTTACTTTTTTTCTTGTATTCGCCCAACCTGAAATTCCCCCTACACAGAATATTTTTTGTAGTCGATTAGAAACCATAAATGTCTCCACCACTGCTATTACGGCTCGCTCCGGTCACTGAACACAGGCAGTTGGGCTGCCCTAAGTGCCTTAATAAGCCTAGGTAGCCAAAAATAATTGCTTCTTTGAAGTTTATAATCTCGGTATCAGGTATACAAATAGTGGTCTTGCTCAACGCTTGAATCCTGCTAATAAAGTAGTCGTGATAAGTTCCCCCACCCGTAATAAGCACTTTTTCACCAGCGGTATCCATCATGCTTTTTGCTACTTGGATTGCGGCATGTTCAGTGAAAGTGCACATTCGATCTTCAACTGATATACTAGATGAAGCAATCAACGGTAACCAAAACTTTCGATAGCCTTCAAGCCCCAATGACTTGGGGGGGGCTTGTGATAAGTAAGGAATTTGGTTAAGTGCCTGAAGCAAGTCCTGATTGACAACTCCTTTACTGGCTATCTGACCTCTATCATCAAAATCTAATCCTTTCTCATTAGCCAATTCATTCAGCGCCATATTGAAAGGGCAAATATCAAAGGCAACTCTATTTCCCTCCCTTTGGAAAGAGATATTAGCTATGCCTCCGAGATTAAGGCAATAGGTATAATTGGAGAATAGGTCTCTGTCTCCTATTGGAACTAAAGGGGCTCCCTGACCGCCAAGAGAAACATCCAGTGTCCGGAAGTTATTGATTACTGGAAGACCACAGGTCTTCGATATCTGATGTCCATTACCGATCTGCATTGTAATGCCTTTTTCGGGCTGATGAAAAATGGTGTGCCCGTGGGAGGCAACAAAATCGACTGCCTGATTAGTGCCTAGGAACTCATTAATGGCTAAACCAATAAATTCGCCTAGCCTGATATCCAATGCATTGATTTTCTCTTTTTCTTGATCAATAGCAAACTTGAGTTGCTCTATTAGTCTTTTTGGGTAAGGTATGGTCTCGGCTTTTGCGACATTAAAACGCCATTTTTCCTCAGCTTTTGTAAAGTTGACTAAAACCAAATCTAGGCCATCTAATGATGTTCCAGACATGGCGCCTACAATATTATACTGCATTTGTTTAGGGTAAAGCATTTACAAAACTAAACTTTTCGTTATAATAGCGGTTCAATTGCTATGAATCTCGTAATCGATTTTGGAAACACCAATATTAAGTGTGGCATTTTTGATGCTAATCGCTTAATTGATCAATTGTCTTTTCCTGGAACAAAGGAGGTACGAGACTTTATTAATCAAAGTATTTACTATCAAATAGGTGTTTGTTCAGTTAACCAGAGCAAGGCTGATATTTTCGAAGCTATACCAGAATTGAAAAGTGCTCTTTTTCTTTCTCCTAATACACCTTCTCCATTACGGATCGATTATAAAACTCCTGAGACCTTGGGAATGGATAGACTTGCAGCTGCAATTGGTGCAAACGCAATTTTCCCGGGAAAGTCACTTATGGTGATAGATATTGGTACTTGTATTACATATGATTTCGTTACGCGAGAGGGAGTTTACGAAGGGGGATTGATTAGTCCTGGGATAGAGTTGAGGTATAATGCCATGAATGACTATACCAAGAACTTACCCCTTCTCAATCAGCGTGATACTAGCCTATTCATTGGCAAGTCAACAGAAGAAAGCATGGTGAGTGGAGTGATCAATGGAATAGCGGGTGAGATGCAGTCCCATATCTCACAATTTATGTTAAATAATGCTGACTTAAAGGTGATTATGACGGGAGGCGGAGCCAAAATATTTGAATCTAAGATAAAATCTGACATCTTTGTAGCCCTCGAAATTGTGCTCGTTGGGTTGAATCGTGTTTTGGAATACAATGTGGAGTAAAATCAGAATATCATTAGCTCTTATTTCGAGCTTATTTTTGTTTAATGAGGCTTCTGCTCAGTACGATCAGTCGAGTTATTCAATCATTGGTCTTGGTACTGTGAATTGGGGAGGTTACTCTCAAAATGCTAGTATGGGAGGCTTTGGTGTCTCGTATGGCGACAGACTATTCTTGAATGGCCTTAACCCTGCATTAGGGGCTTTAAACTTAGAAGCAGTATTTCAAACAGGCGGGTCTCTTGACTTTAGGCAGTATACGCAAGGTCAAAATACACACAGCACGACAACGGGTGGGTTTAAAGACTTTGGATTTAACTTGCCAATTAAGCTGGGCAAATGGAACGCAGGATTAAGCTTGAGTCCATACACAGCGGTTAATTATGGTTTTATCAACAGAAATGAAGGTGGTGGTCCAGAAGGGTCTACAACTGTAATTGAAGTTGGAGGTACGGGAGGTATTGATAAGCTTTCATTTACCAATTCATTTAAGCTGAAGAACTTAATGATTGGAATTGACGCTCAGTTTCTTTTCGGTTCAATACAAAAAGAGGATCTTTTCTTTTTAGAGGGCTTATCACAAGTAGGCTTTGGTAATTCAGTTGTTAACAGAAGAAAAAGCTTTCACAATCTTTCATTCGGAGTAGGTGCTGTATACCAAATACCTCTCGCAGAGAGATCGAAAATAAATATCGGAGGTTTCTATCACCCAGAAATTGAAGTAAGGCAGAATACACTTGTCACATTTGAAAACCAAACACAAAGCGGGGTGTCATTTAGCAGCGACACCCTGGTATTCGATGAGTTGGACAAAAAGACGGTCTTGATTCCACAGAAGTTTGGTTTTGGTATTTCTTACGAAAAAACCAGGGCAATAACTGTGGGTGTTGATTTTCTATCTCAAGATTGGTCTGGCTACCGTGATGAGGAAGGTAATGCCGAAACCGCTTATGGAAAATCTTACCGAATGGTGCTTGGTGGAAGCTTTGTACCAAACTATCAATCAAGAAAACTGTTAAGTTTGACGACCTTTAGATTTGGAGTGCATTATGAACAGACTCCATTTTTGGTCAATAACGAAACGATTGACGATATTGGGGTCAGTTTAGGTGGTTCATTTCCAATGAATGCTTTTTGGGGACAAGCACATTTAAACATTGGCGCGACTATTGGAAGAAGGGGAAGTGTTGCTAATAGCTTAGTAAGAGAAAATTACTTCAAAGTCCATTTAGGATTTAGCTTGCAAGACGTTACCTGGTTTACAAGACAAAAATTTAACTAAAATTATTATTACTATGAGATTTAAAGCTCTTCTATTGACTGCCACGCTGGCCTTGTGCACTACAGCACAAGCACAGTTTTTTTGGCCTGAAGATCCAGAGCAAAGGTCAGAAGCACAAACTTTGTGGACATTGTTTGACGATTCTTACGGACAGGGAGACTACGAGGCCGCCAAGCCTCACCTTGAAAAAATTATAGATAAATACCCATCCTTAAGTACTGCAGTATATATCAACGCAATTAAAGTTTGGAAGGATATTTATAAGAATGAGAAAGACGCTAGTTTAAAGTCAGCTACTGCGGATAGAATCATGCAGTTCTATGAGTTAAGGTTTAAGAATTTTCCAGAGGAGAGGGAAAAGGTAATTGATAGACAAGCAATCGATGCTTTCCAGTTCTATTATAAGGACGCTGCTAAAACGCAAGACCTTCTTGATCTTTTCCAAGAGGCTTATTCACTAAAAGGTAATGAGGCAGGCTACGCATTGGGTAGATATTATATGAAAACTGCTGCCCTGGCATACGCAAGAAATACGGGTATTTCGGATGAGGAGATTTTGAAAATCTATGATATCGTTACAAGACACATCGATTTTCAAACGAAAAAAGCAAAAGATGCTAATAAGAGTCTTAAAAGGTATATAGCGATTAAAGAGTTTATTGACGATAAGTTAGTTGACCTAAACCTGATTGACTGTGAGTTCATTGTTGAAAAACTGGTTCCAGAGTTTGAGCAAAACCCAATGGATGCTGAGTTGGCAAACAAGATTTTCGTCTATGCTTACGAAGGAGGTTGTACAGATGCTGAGTGGTTTGTAGCTGCAGCAGAGAGGGTTTTCGAAAGTGATCCTCAATATGGTGTAGCTTACTTACTAGGCGCTAGATTTGGTGGAGAGAAGAATTTCGATAGGTCAAAAGAGTATTTCTTGAAAGCTTCTGAGGTTACTGATGATAATACCGATAAGGCAAAAGCTATCAAACAAGTAGCTGTTACGGAAAGAATCCAAAAGAATTATGTTGAAGCTAAGAAGTATGCTCTACAAGCTGCTGCAGTAGACCCTACTTTGAAAGAGGAGATGTATACCTTAATTGGAGACATGATAATGGGTAGCTTAGAATGTGATGAAAAGGAGAGCCAAGTAGATGATAGAGCAAGGTATATTTTGGCCTATGAGTACTACATGAAGGGTGGAAATACCTCGAAAGCACGTTCTGCTGGTGAGCAGTTTCCTACCATGGGTGATATCTTTACAGCGAATAAAGAAGAAGGACAGTCGATCACTATTGGTTGCTGGATTCAGGAAAGCGTTAAGCTGAAGAAGAGAGACGGTCAATAGACGTCAAAATAAAATAATAAGGCGGTCTTCTTCGATTACGGGGAAGACCGTTTTACTTACATGAAGAAAAAAGTTAAATATTATACCGTTATTATTCTCGCTCTTTTAATCAGCTCGTGCTATTCTGATGATCAAAAATTAGCCGAGATGGAGGAGTATGACGGGCCATTATTTGAATCAGATAATGTCGAGATTAACCTAAGTCAATCTACCGTTACGAAGGTTATAATGAAAGGGAAAAAGCAACTTCAACATCAAAATGGAGACATTGAGTTTCCTGATGGGATTGAAGTATCTTTCTTCAATGAACTTGGCGAAAAGACTTCAATTTTAACAGCGCAAAGAGGGTATAAATCTGCCAAGGAAAACGTCTATAAGGCCAATGGCGATGTTGTAGTAGTAAATTTGGAGAAGAAAGAGACGTTGCGATCAGAAGAGCTTTTCTGGGATCCAGAAACAGAAAAAATTTACACCGATAAATTTGTTACGGTACAAACGGATACTGAATTAATACGTGCAGAAGGACTTACCGCGCCTCAGGATTTTTCAACGTATGAATTCACAAAAGCCAAAGAAGGGGAATTTGAAATAAAAGAGAATTGAAGAATCTAGGAGACAGCATAATCTTTTCGTTGAGCGTAGTCACTTTCATAATTGGAGTGCATCAAACAATGACCTTTGGTATTGGTAATGCTTATTTCATTTTCATGGTCTCCATGGGATTGTTATTTTTATATAGATATCGCATTGCCAAGCGCAAAGAGCAAGAAAAAGTGGAAGAAGCAAAAAAGCCAAAATCTAAAAGATCAAATAAACGTTAATGGACCCTTATCAATTAACGATCATTCTGGTATGCTTAGTTTTTTCAGCTTTTTTTTCGGGAGCTGAAATTGCTTTTATAAGTGCTAGTAAGCTTCAAATAGAACTTCAGGGTCAGCAAGGCAAATTAGGAGGTAGAATTCTGTCCTTCTTTACGCAAAGGCCTTCTCGCTTGATCAATACGGCCTTAGTAGGTAATACCATTGCATTGGTTATCTATGGTATTTTCATGGCGACTCTTTTAGAGCCTTGGATTGCGGAAAGGTTGCCGGAAGCCATTAACACTACGAGTACGGTTGTTTTATTACAAACCGTGCTTTCAACCATAATTGTGCTGTTTACCGCAGAGTTTACCCCAAAGAGCATATTCCTCATTAACCCAAACAGTCTGCTGAATATCTTGGCAATTCCCCTGATTATTGTTTTTGGAATTATGTTTCCGGTTGTGTGGGTGATAGAGCAAATGTCTCGATTCATCATCATTTTTGTATTACGCCAGAAGTATGAAGAAGATCGTCAAGTGTTTGGTTTAACCGATCTAGGGATTTATATCAAACGGAATACGCATCAAGACATCCAGAAAGCTAAGATTGAAGTGGATACAAAGATCTTCAACAATGCGCTCGAGTTTAAAACGGTCAGAGTTAGAGAGTGCATGATTCCAAGGACTGAGATTTCAGCCATAGATGTAGAGGATAGTATTGAGGATCTCAAAAAGGAGTTTCTAGACAGTAGTCATACCAAAGTACTGGTTCACAAGGGCAATATTGACGAAATCATCGGCTATTGCCATGTTCTTGAACTCTTTAAGAAGCCAGAAGACATTGAAAGTATTCTCACCCCAATTCTTATTGTGCCAGAAACCATGCTTGCCAATGAGTTGATGATTCAATTCATTCAGGAGAGAAAAAGTCTAGCGCTGGTTGTTGATGAGTTTGGTGGAACATCTGGTATCGTTAGTTTAGAAGATGTCATCGAAGAAATTTTTGGTGAGATACAAGATGAACATGATGAGGATGAAGATTGGGTGGAGGTGAAAATCGATGAAAATCGATATAAGCTCAGCGCAAGGCATGAAATTGACTACTTGAACGATACATATGATTGGGATATTCCCGAAGGAGAATATGATACCCTAGGGGGCTTCATTTTGTCGATAACAGAGGATATCCCTGAAGTTGGAGACATGATTCACTACCCTTCATTCGAAATAAAAATCGAGACTATGGAAGACACAAGAATCGATAATGTCTTGTTGACCCTCAAATAACATGGAGACATCTGATCTTTAGGGAGTTTTGTCCTTCTTTTCATTTGATTTTAGGCCATAATTCCGTTATGTTTGCGCCTGTTTAAAAAATAATCGATGGCAATAATTAATACGCTTCGCGAGAAAATGGGAAAACTACTGATAGTAGTAGTTGGATTGTCCATTGTGGCTTTCGTCCTAGGTGACCTTTTAGGTCAAAACTCGAGTTTGCTTGGCAACAGCAGAAATGTAGGTGAAATTGATGGGGAAGAGATTTCTCAAGAAGACTTCGCTATAATGGTGCAGAATGCCCAGAGAAATGCTGGTTACCCTTCAGGGAACCCACAAATCATGCAGTTCCTTAGGGATCAAGTATGGAATAGCATTATCGCTGACGTGGCTTACTCAAATAAATTGGATGAATTAGGACTAGAGATTGGTCCGAATGAGAGAGTTGATATGGTTCAAGGCCGAAACCTTTCAGCAGAAATGGGCAATTTCTTTCTTCAAAGAATTGGATCAAATGACCCAAGCTCAATCAAGCAATACCTTGCAAGTATTGAGTTCGATCCAAATGAGCAAAACTTATTTGCGTCCTATGAACGTAACGCCATGGTACAAAGAACGATTCAGAAGTTCGAAAACCTTTTGGCTAAAACAGAATATGTAACCTTAGCTGAGGCTCAGAAAGCATACCAAGAACAATTAGGGTTTAGGTCTGTAGAATACCTTTCGGTTCCTTTTTCAAGCGTAAGCAACGAACAAATTGGGACAATTCCTGATAATGAAATCAGAGCATACCTACAAAGCCACGAAGATGAGTTCACGGTAGAAGAAACAAGAGATGTTGATTTCGTTTCTTTCCCTGTAATTCCTTCAGCAAAAGATACTGCGGATTACGATCGCCAAATGGCTGATATCAAAGCAAGATTAGAATCAGGAGACAATGATTCTATCTATGCGATGAGTATTACCGAGCAAGGTGCTGGATTTTCTGAATACGATCCAACTGCTCTGCCTATTCCTGTGGCAGATAAACTTACTTCATTGAAAGAAGGAGATATCATTGGTCCAGATTTAGAGAATGGAATCTATACAATTCATAAGCTTACAGAAATTGTACCTACAGATAGTGAGTTTGCAAGAGCAAGCCAAATCGTTTTCAACATTTCAGGCTTATCTGCTGCAGATGTTGCGGGTGTAAAGACCAAAGCGAATGATATCCTTAGACAAATCAGAAATGGTGCTGACTTTGCCGATATGGCGCGTGAGCATAGTCAAGGAGCTTACAATAATGTAGGTGGCGACACGGGATGGATGAAAAAAGGTGATACTAGAACTACTGATATCGAAGAAGCGGTATTTGGTACGACTAGAAAAGGCTTGATTAGAAGACTCGTTGAGACTACGAATAACATTTATATTCTAAATGTTACCGAACCTAAAATTAAGAACAGATATAAAGTGGCTCAAGTAATTGTAGAACTAACACCTTCTACGCAAACCATTGATGCTGTATACAGACAAGCTGGATTATTCGCAAGTGATGTGAATAGCACTACTGAATTCAATGATTATGCTGCTGAAAACGGTTATGCTGTATTCAACGGAAATGGCATCGATAAGAATGCGATCTCTATTGGTCGATTGAGCAACGCTCGTCAGATTGTTTCTTGGTTGTATGGAGAAGCTACAATTGGAGACGTAAAAGACTTCGACTTAGAGAATGAGTATGTAGTTGCTGTTTATAGAGATAAGAGAGCAGAAGGTGTCCAGTCTTTGGAGGATGTTAGAATCCAAATCGCTGGAAAGCTGATGAATGATAAGAAAGCGGAGTTCATTAAAGCAAAAATTAATGGCTTATCTGGAACAGTAAGTGCTATGGCATCTGCATATGGTCCTGAGGCTAGTGTTTATAGTAACGGAGCTCTTAAGTTGGCTGATGTAAGTTTATCGAACGCTGGTGTTGCGCCAGAGGCTATTGGAGCTGCCTTCGCATTGAAAAATGTTGGAGATAAAACAAAAGCATATGTTGTCGATAACCAGGGAGTTGTTGTGTTAGAATTGAAGTCAGTTTCGGCTGCTGCCGAAATTGGAGATTACACCTCTTATGAAAACCAGATACTCCAAGCAGCGTTTGCTGCTATTCAAGGCAAGCTGAGGCAAGCCGTAGTTGATAGAGTAGAGGTTGTCGATGAACGATATAAATTCTTTTAAATATGGAATCGGCCAAGTGGCCGATTTTTTTTTGCGTAACTTTTTCTGGCGTATTGATATTAGTTTGATCCATGAGTCAATTTACCACTGAAGAATTCAAAAAGAAGCTGGATGATGTCCATGACTTCCCCACGTTATACATGTTTAAGTTTATTGTAACTGAGGATAAGAAAGGAGAGGTAAAAGGCCTTTTCCCCTCAAGTGAGCTTGAGTACAAACCTTCTAGGAAAGGAAAGTATACGAGTGTTACTGCAAAGGTGATGATGCAGTCAAGCGAGCATGTCATTGAGGTTTATAAGAAAGCCCAGAATATAGAAGGTATCATAGCCCTTTAATGTATAGAAACCTGATCATATTGCTATTACCGGTTTTGTTGTTTTCCTGCGGAGGAGATACGACTAAAGTTAGCGACAGGGAGAAGGATGCTTCAAAGGGGGCTAGTATCACGGATAGGGCGACACCACCGACTGAAACTATTGAGGTGGATATTGAAGATACCAAAAGGACAGAATGGCAAAACCCAGATTTAATTTTAGATCGTATTGGTGATCTTGAGAACAAGTCAGTAGCAGATATTGGCGCGGGTTCGGGGTATTTCACCTTCAAAATTGCCAGACGAGCGGCTAAAGTCATAGCATTAGATATTGACCCAAAAGCCCTTGATTATATTGAGAGCCAGAAGGAGATAGTTGGGGAATGGTCTAATAATATAGAGGTAAGGCTAACTCCTCCAGATGTACCCAACCTTCTCGAAGAAGAAGTTGACCTCGTACTGATCGTGAACACTTATAATTATATACCCAATAAAGAGGTTTACTTTCCTCGTCTTCTCGATGGAATGAAGCCTGGTGCCCGCTTGGTAATTGTTGATTTTAAAAAGGGGGAAATTCCAATTGGACCAGCCGATGAATACAAAGTTGAGGCAAGCAAGATTAAATCATTTTTGAGAAAGATCTCTTTTAGAAAAATCAATATTGATGAAGAAAGTCTTCAATATCAATATATTATCACAGCAGAAAAGAAGTAAGGTTATGTGGAAAGAAGCAGACAACAAACTCAAGAAAACTTTTGAATTCAAGAATTTCATAGAGGCATTTAGCTTTATGACGCGTGTCGCAATAGTGGCTGAGAAAATGAATCACCACCCAAACTGGTCTAATGTCTATAATACTGTCACCATAGAATTGACTACTCACGATGCCGGAAATGTAGTTACTGATAATGATCGTAAATTAGCAGAGATCATTGATAGCGTGGCCTAATGGCAGATAAGACAAATCTCTTTCTTGTACCAACACCGATAGGGAATCTCGAAGACATCACCCTTCGAGCGCTCAGAGTACTCAATGAAGTAGACGTGATCCTCGCTGAAGACACACGTACTTCAGGTAAACTGCTCAAGCATCATAATATCACTAATCAGCTACAGAGTTATCATATCTTTAATGAGCATAAAACAGCTGAGAAGTTGGTTGAGCGCATGCAAGGGGGAGAAATCTTCGCCCTTATTTCTGATGCAGGAACACCAGCCATATCTGACCCAGGGTTTTTATTAGTTAGAGAAGCCTTAAAAGCCAATTTAGTCGTGAATTGCTTGCCGGGTGCTACGGCCTTTGTGCCCGCACTTGTGAATTCTGGCTTACCATCTGATAAGTTTGTCTTCGAAGGCTTTCTTCCGCATAAGAAGGGCCGTCAAACACGGCTGAAACTTCTAGCTGAGGAAGAAAGAACAATTGTCTTTTATGAGTCGCCACATCGCCTTATCAAAAGCCTTGAACAGCTAAAAGAGTTTTTAGGAGATCGTCAAGTATCCGTTTCTCGTGAACTGACTAAAATGTTCGAAGAAACTGTGCGTGGAACCTTCACAGAAGTCATTGCTCACTTTTCCGCAAAGGGAATAAAAGGAGAGTTCGTATTGGTGGTCCAAGGGAAGTCTTAAGCCTTTCGTAAAGCATCAATCAAATAGTCCACATCAGCTTTAGTAGTGAATACAGATAGAGAGATACGGACTCCATTGATACCATGGCTTCCAATAGGTCGGCAATCGATCATATAATCATCAAACAAGGCTTTCTTCACATCACCCACTTTCTTGCCAATCACTTCCACATTTTGAATAGCGCACGAAAGGTCTTCCGCGCCTGGTGTTTTTAACTTGAAGCGACTGTCGTTCTCAACCTTACCTCTGAAGTAAGCTTTTAAATCACGTAGTCTAACTTCACGTTTTTCTGCTCCAATGAGGTTATAGTAGTCTACCGCAGTACCCATGCCGAGCATTTCAGGGTAGTTCCGCGTATTGTAGTTTTCTAGTCTTCGAATAGAAGGGTCCTTAAAATGTTGCCTAGATACTATCAGAGGTTTTAAGTACTTCTGTGAATCCTTTTTGGCATATAGCACGCCCATACCTTTCGGTGTAAACATAAATTTATGGCCACTTATTGCATAAAAATCACACGCCAAGTCATGCAAATCAATCTTGAAGGTGCCAGCAGTTTGAGCCGCATCTACAGCTACAAGAATGCCTTTTTCATGGGCCATTTGACTAATCTCCTTTACCGGTAGAATCATACCATTCGTATTCGTCCCATGTACCATCGAGATCACCTTTGTATTTGGGGTAATGGCCTTTCTATAGACATCAATTAACTCTTCCTTTGATTCTGGAAGAATAGGGAGTTTAGGTCTCACTATTTTAAAGCCTCTTATTTCTTGCCAGTGTTGCCAAGGCACAGTTCCGCTGGGGTGTTCATGGTCTGCTAAAATCACTTCGTCACCAGGACCTAATTCAATGGAATGAGCGATTAGGTTCATTCCCTCAGTCGTATTATGGACTAACGCGATTTCCTCTTTATCTGCTGAAAACATATCCGCCACTTTCTGACGAGTTGCTTCCTTTTCTTCTTGCCAACCGCCCCACATGTACCTTGAGGGGAAGCCATCTAATAGCGCACGGAACTCATTAGTAGCATCGACCACTAATTTTGGGCAGGGCCCTAGTGAGGCATTGTTGAAATAGTAAAGACCCTTTTCGAAAGCGAATTCACTTTTGACTAACTCCCAATAGTCTTCATCATTGTCTGCTGAGGAGAGGCTAAAACTCGTTTTTTGAACTTTCTTAAGAAAAGACTCTCTTAACCCACTAGCCATCAAAGAGGAAGCAGCTATACCTGAGAACGAATATTTTAAAAGATTTCTTCTGTCCATATTATATCATTTTAGCAGTGCTAAAGCATGCATCACATTAAGTTAGTCAATTAATAAAAATGTACAGGCCAGTTATTGGCGATCTTTCACTCATTCATGTAATTTTGAGCTATGCAAAAGTTGCTTCAAGACGTAATTGTGCTAGTAAAGGAAACAGGCGAGTTTATTCGACAAGAATCTCGGAAATTCGACCATTCGAAGATCGAGTACAAGGGAAAGAATGACTTGGTTTCCTATGTAGACAAAGAAGCAGAAAAGCGATTGGTCAAAGGGTTGTCAGAGATTCTACCAGGTAGTGGCTTCGTTGCAGAAGAAGGCACCTCTACTCATAGATCGGATATTTATAATTGGATCATTGATCCGCTGGATGGAACGACCAATTTCACACATGGACTGCCAGTTTATGCTGTTTCAGTCGCCCTAGTAAAGCGAGGAGTTCTAACCTTAGGGGTTGTTTATGAGATCAACAGGGACGAGTGCTTTCATGCGATCAAAGACCAAGGTGCTTTCTTAAACCACTCGCCTATCAAGGTATCTGAAACTAATACCTTAGAAAAAGCGCTATTAGCAACAGGATTTCCCTATTACAACTTTGACCAGATGCAGCAGTACCTCACGATCATCAATGAATTCATGCAAACCACGCATGGCTTGAGACGTATGGGTAGCGCGGCCGTTGACTTAGTCTACACTGCATGCGGAAGATTCGAAGGGTTCTTTGAATACAACCTCAATGCATGGGATGTTGCCGCAGGCGCTTTAATAGTGCAAGAGGCAGGCGGGAAGGTTACTGACTTTAAAGGAGGAGAAGATTACCTTTTTGGTAGAGAAATAGTGGCTGGAAATGTCACACAATCAGAAATGCTAGCAACCATTCGAAAACACTGGAAATAAGAGGGGTATCATGTCTTTAGGAATCACAAAACTTTAATAGTTTTGTCTCGAATAAGAGAACTAACCCTTCGAATAGTCAGTTAAAGAAGTCAATGCAAGAAGTACTCGTAATCATATTGTTTTTAGCAGCAGCCATTTACATGGGTAGAAAGCTATATAAGCAGTATCATACTGGTAGTGGCTGTGCTTCTTCAGGTTGTGATTCTTGTGCTCCCGTTAAGAAAGACTTCAAGATCCCTGAGCACCTCAAGCCCTAGGCCCAAACCTTCGTTCCTTCAGAACAGTTTTTACACATTTCTATTTCGCTACGAGACTTGATCAGTGAAGCCCTAAACTTTTGATAAGCCTCTCCTCTCCAAACAGTTTTGAATGACTGATCTTCCATGGTACCTAGCTGATAGTGCGCGTCCTTATCAAAGCAACAAGGGACTACTTTTCCATCCCATGTGATAACACAAGAGTGCCACATTTTCCAGCAGTGATTTACTAGTTTGTTTTTGATCTTCCACTTACCATTTGGGAGCTGCTTATAGCGTGAATATTGCTCAATGGTAGGAATCAGCTCAGAACCATCTTCATAGTCATAAATCTGAGCTGTTTTGAAGGCTACTTCATCTACCCCTAAGTCTTTGGCCAATGTTTTGACTTCTTCGAGTTGATGCTCATTGGGCTTGACCACCAGGTATTGAAAAATTACATGAGGCTTCTTTGATTTCAATGCCTTCTTCCACTTGATCACATTGCGGGTTCCTTCAATTACCTTTTCGAGTTTTCCACCAATGCGATACTGCTCGTAAGTCTCTTGACTGGTGCCGTCAATGGAGATGATCAGGCGGTCTAAGCCAGACTCAACAGTTTCCTTCGCTAGTTTGTCATCTAGGTAGTGTGCATTTGTTGAGGTTGCGGTATAAATGCGCTTTTGACTCGCATATTTTACTTGCTCCAAAAATTTTGGATTGAGATAAGGCTCTCCTTGAAAGTAGAAGATTAGATAAGAAAGGCTTGGCGCTAACTCATCAATGACCTTTTGATAGGTTTCCTGAGTCAGCATACCTGTTGGACGCGTGAAATTCCTAAGGCCGCTTGGGCATTCCGGGCAACGGAGATTGCAAGAAGTAGTAGGCTCAAGCGAAATACTCGTAGGCATACCATAATGAATAGGCTTACCACTGACTTTAGAGAGGTAATAACTACCGACTAGCTGAACCATGTTGAATAGGCGTCTAGGGGTCAACTTTGACACAAAATTCATCCCATCTCTCCAATTGCGATTCATACGCTCAAGTTAGTTGGCCATAGTTAGGAATCAAAATTGATGCTTACTTTTGCATCAAAATCATTTCAAAACCATAGCTTTAAAGTGTGAAGTACCTCGTTTTTTTCGGCTGCCTAATTTTTTCGTTTCAGGCTTCGGCTCAATTTGGAACACTTTCTGAGCAAGCTGAGGTGAGTATTATTACTGTTGGGCCAGGGGCCAATCTTTATGATTGCTTCGGACATAGCGCATTCCGCATTAAGGATTCATCGAAAGGCTTAGACAGAGCTTATAACTATGGGCAATTTGATTTCTCCGAAGGGGGCTTCGTAGGCAAGTTCACCATGGGAATAGCTCAATATAGACTAGGGGCCTATCCTTTTGTGAATTTCTACAACAATTACATACAGGAAAACCGATGGCTTACGGAGCAAGTCTTGAATCTTTCCTTAGAAGAAAAGCAAGCGATATATGATGCGCTAGAGACTAATTATCTTCCAGAAAACCGCAAATACGTTTACGATCCCTTCTTTGATAATTGCGCTACTAGAATGCGCGACATCGTCAAGACAGTCATGGGAGATGCAATCTTATATAATAGTGATCATTTGACAAAAACCTCAACCATCAGGTCTTTGGTTGACGAGAACTCCTACAACCATCCATGGGTAGATTTAGGTATAGATGTAGCCTTAGGAACAATTCTAGATAAAACCGCCACACCTGAGCAGTACATGTATTTACCGGATTATGTACTCGCAGCATATGCAAATGCGTCCATTATAAGAGAAGGAAAGCCAGTGCCAGCGGTAAAACAAACAAACAAGCTTTTCGAATCAGATTATTATGAGATCAGACAAGAGAAACTATCTCCAACTTTAGTAATGATTGTGGTTGCTGTGATACTCATCATTTTTACCATAATCGACTATATGAAGGGAACTAGAGCCCGGTACATGGATTTCGCAATTATGTTCATCACCGGTTTCTTTGGGGTCTTCTTGTTATTTCTTTGGTTCTTCACCCATCATAAAACTGCGGTGAACAACCTCAATATTCTCTGGGCTTTTGCGCCAAATCTTGTGGTAGCATTTTACGTGATTAAACGAGAGCCTCCGAAGTGGTTGAGGGTTTATGTACGATTCTTATTTATCCTGTTAATCACCATGACTTTTGTTTGGCTATTACAACTTCAGGTATATAACATAACTTTCGTTCCTATTATGCTCTTACTTGCTGTACGGTATGGTTTCCTTTGGCAGAAAGGCTTAAAGCCTAGTCATTCGAATTCAAAGACTGCTTAATCGCTTCTTGAATTAAATCCATCTCGAAACCTTTCATGATGAGGTGTTGGGTAAGCTTGCCCTTAAGAATGTATTTAGAGTCAGTCTTGATAGAGGGTCGTTTTTTCTCTAGGTGTTTCATTAGGGTTTCAAAGTAGTCGTCCGGATCGATTTCCAGCATGCTTTTCTTAATACAATACTCTGAAATTCTGTGCTGTTTAAGCCCCTGAAGAATCTTCCTTTTACCCCAGCCCTTAATTCGAAACTTTCCACCAGCATAGGCTTTCGCAAAACGTTCTTCATTGAGGTAGCCTTGAGTAATTAATTCAGAAATGTTCTCTTCTACTTCATCGTGATGCAGTCCATAACTATAAAGCTTATCGCGTACCTCTTGCTGAGAACGCTCCTGATAAGCACAGTAGTCGGCTGCTTTGAGTAAAGCAGTTTTCTTATCAACAGGTTTTTTGCGTTTTCGGGATTCGAAATCGTACATAGACAAATGTAATAAGGAATAGCGCTAATGCGATTAACAGACGAGTTTATACCCATAGCCTCTTACATTCATAATCTGAATTTTAGAATCAAGTGTAAGCTTCTTGCGCAGCTTAGTGATAAACACATCCATGCTTCTTGCGCTGAAGAAATCATCATTTCCCCAGAGCGTGTTAAGGATAAGCGTACGCTCAGTCAATTCATTCTTATGCCTGTATAGCTCGTTGAGGAGTTGAGCTTCTCTGTGGGTCAGCATGATTTCGCTACCGTCAAAACTCAATACTTGTTTTGAAAAATTGAATAGGTATTGACCAATTTCAACATCTTCCGAAGCTGACTTACCTTGTTTTCTATCCAGTAAAGCCTTGATCCTAACAATCAACTCTTCCATGCTAAAAGGCTTCTTTAGGTAATCATTTGCACCATAACCAAAGCCTTCTACTACATCTTCGGTTCTAGATTTTGCAGTTAAGAATATAATGGGAATGCGATCATCTACCTTTCTTATTTCCTTCACCAAAGTGAAACCATCCTTTTTAGGCATCATCACGTCTAACACCAGAAGCTCAGGTTTATTGGTTTCATAGAGTTTTTTCGCCTCCTCGCCATCCTTGGCGTAGCTTACTTCAAAACCTCTCGTTTCGAGACTTTCTTTGACAATTGTGCCAAGGGCCACCTCATCTTCGGCAAGTAAAATTCTGGTTGGTTCCGCCATCTAAATCTGAATAGTAAAGTCTGTTGTGTTTGGAGAAACATCCAAGGTGATTACCCCTCCATGCTTTTCAACAATCTTTTTGGCGTAATAAAGTCCAATACCAAAGCCTTTTACATCATGTAAATTCCCTGTTGGAATTCGGTAGAATTGGTCGAAAATGCGCTGTTGTTGTAGTTTTTCAATTTTACCACCATTGTCGGTGACTTGCCATAACATGTTCTCTTTTTCAGTAGACAATCGAAGGGTGATTTCGTCTCCACCATATTTGATAGCATTATCCACAAGGTTGGAAACAGCATTTTCCATATGAAATGGATCAATGTCTTTTCTTATCTCTGAAATATCTGTTTGGAAGAACAACTTTTTGTCTCCCTTTATTAATTGAAATTTGTCAAAAATTTGCTGTGTAAACTTCACCAGCTCTACTGATTCTAAACTAAGCTCTAACTCATCAGAATCTAGAGAGGCAGTTTCAAGAAGCTTTTCGACCATCGCATTTAGCTTTAGCAATTGGCCACTAGAGATATCTAGGTATTTAGCTGTTTTGGCCTGATCATTGGCTTGGTTGAAATTTGAGATGGCTTCTATGGCAGTTGATACCGTGGCAATAGGTGTCTTGAATTCGTGCGTGATATTGCTGATCAAATCATTTTTAATCTCCGCCAGTTGCTTTTGCTCATTGATAATCCTGAACAGATATAGCAGAGAGCCAATCACTGCTGCACAGATTAGCAAGGAGATCATTATATCTAAACCACCCCTCTTCAGAATAAAAAGAGAAGCATTTTCAAACTTAATCTCCATTCCTTGTCCTCGCGGAAAAAAGGTGGATTTAGAAGTTGTGGATAACGGATAGTCTCCGTCATTGCTGGTGAGTACTTTGTTTTTATTATAGTGCCATAGGGCATGCTTGACCTGTATTCCTCTTCTATCAAGCTCTCCAGCCAAGAAAGTTTCCATTTTTTCAAAATCGATGGTATCTCTAGTGATCGAGAACATGATTTTTTTAACGAACCCACCTATATTATCGATCGAGTCTGCCTGCCAAATATCATTCGAGATGGTGACACCGTTAATCGATGAATTAGAAAAGTTAAGAACCGAGTCTACGCTGCCACTTAGGCCGGATGCAGAGCGGAACGAGAAAGTCCTTATAGAATCCCTATTCAATCGCTCCTCTGTCAGGCGTGTAAGTTTTCTGAGCTGCGAATCTAAACTGATAGGAGGGTCATTAAAAGCACGCGTGTTCCCAATATGAACATCACTGACTTTACCAGGACTTATAAATTCGGAATCAGTAACAATAAGTAGGTCGTTTTTAGCACGATCTGCGAAGTAAGCTTCTACACTTGAATCCAACGCCTCCTGCATCTCGCTTATGAAACGTTGTTTGTTGACCGTATAATTCTGAAGATTTCGATATACCTGAATGCCCACGGTTATTACCGCAGTGGCAGATATTATGTAGATGATCCTTTTGAACTTCATCGCTTTCACTTTTTAAATATACGGAGATTGAAATGGCTCAGATAAGACCTTAACACACGTTAACACTGGTTAACTCAAAGCGAGAACTGTTCTTTTTTCATTTGTACATCGCAAAATCTATAAATATGAAAAAGCTCAAGAATCAAATCCTATTAGTGTTAGCCATCCTAGTAGCTGGGGTAGGAACCGCTTACGCTCAAAATTTTCAAGGTATCGCCACTTATCAATCCGCTTCCAGTTCTGGGGGGCAGCAGATTCAGTTCAAAGGGGAGGGCATAACACCCGCTATGGAGAAGCAGTTGGCGGATGCCATGAAAAAAGCAAACCAAAAAGAATTCACCCTAAATTTTAACTTAAGTGAAGCGAATTGGAAAGAGGTTGAAAGCCTTGGTAAAGGACCAGCGTCTGGAGGAGGCTCAATTGCCGTTGTAAGTTATGGCGGTGGTTCTAGTGGAATTAAGTATAGAAATACTGCAAATAACATTTATTTAGAAGAGGCCAATTTGATGGGTAAGGCATTTTTAGTGAAAGATCAATTGAAGAATTTGGCTTGGAAGCTAACCGATGAAACAAAAAAAATTGGTGAGTATACTGCTCAAAAGGCCGTATACTCAAAGGTTACTCAAAGATCGATGATGGCTTTTGGTAATGATGATCAGTCAGAAGGAGAGGCAAAGACGATTACCGATACTATTAAAGTGGAGGCATGGTATACGCCAGAAATTCCTGTTTCTCATGGTCCGGATAATTTTTGGGGATTGCCTGGATTAATTCTAGAGGTTAATGATGGCAGAAAAACACTCCTCTGCACTAAAGTAGTTTTGAATCCTGCAGACGGTGTAGAAATTAAGAAGCCTAGAAAGGGTAAAAAAGTAAATAGAGAAGAGTATGCTGAGATTCAGAAGGCCAAACTCGAAGAAATGTCGAAGAAATATAGTGGTGGTGGAAAAGGAACGGTATTTAAAATAGGCGGAGGAAATCAATAAGAGCTAAAGGTCAAAAACTCATGAAAAAGTTCTTACTACTCACCACTATTTTAGTGTGCTGCTTTTCTTTTAATGCACATGCTCAGAAGAAGATATCATTTGTGGGCGATGTCAGAGATACCAATGGCACCCCACTACAGTTTGCCAACATATTAGCGATGGATACGGTCAATAATACCATTGCTGGTTTCGGTGTAACAGACCCTAATGGTCAGTTCAGGTTGTCATTAGAAAATGATAAAGTCTATCGACTTAAAGTGAGTTTTATAGGCTTTATCGCGCTTGAAGCAATAATAACAGCTACTGACAACAGAGTTTTACCACTTTCCATTACCCTAGAAGAAGGTGTAAAAGCCTTAGATGGAGTTGAGGTTGTTTCGGAAATGGCTGTATTGATACAAGGCGACACCATTACCTATAAAGCTGATGTCTTTGCCAAAGGCAATGAACGTAAGCTCGGTGAGGTACTCGATGAGTTGCCAGGCTTTGAAGTAGATGAAAACGGTCAGGTTAAGGTAGAAGGTCAGCAGGTTAGTAAGCTCTTAGTAGATGGTAAGGAGGCTTTTGGCGGAGACACCAAGCTGATGACTAAAAACCTACCAGCAAACGTAGTGGATAAGGTTCAGGTACTAAAGAACTTTAATGATGTAGGACCACTAGGTGGGGTGAATCAAAGCGAAGAGATTGCGCTGAACATCCTGTTGAAAGAAGATAAAAGGAATATCGTTTTCGGAGACCTGACGCTAGGTGCAGGTCCAGAGGATAGGTACTTGGGACACGCTAACGGTTTTTATTACAGTCCTAAAACAAGTTTAAACCTAATAGGTGGAGGTAATAACATAGGTAGGTTGACTTTCACAATGAGCGATTACTTTCGGTTTGCAGGAGGTTTTGGTGGCTTTGCACGTAGGTCAGGCTCTAGTGTAAGACTTAGCGGAAATGATTTTGGTTTTCCTGTAGCAGAACGAGATAATGCGCAAGACCTTCAAAATGAAACGGTGGCCTTCAATTTTAACACCTCACCTGTCGATAGCTGGAGGCTGAGTGGGTTTGTAATTGGCTCAAGAGAAAATACTGTATTAGGCTCAATTTCACAAAGAAGCTATGTGCTACAGACAGGTGACAATCAAGAGATACTGACGACTGCCACGAGTACCAGGTCAAACGCAGGGCTTTTTAAATTTGACGCTAGATACGCGCCTAACCCAGGACTACAAATTGGATTTGGTACTATGGCTAGGATTTCAAATTCCGAAAATACCTCGAATCAAGATTCTGAGTTTCAAGGGGTCAATAATGTGATCAGGGGAGTAAATAGTCAAGAGCCATGGTCGATTCAGAACCAATTGAGTGCTTTTTATGCGGTGGACGATAACAATGTGATGTCATTAGAGGCTTCTTATGAGCACAAACTTCAAGACCCATTATTTAACTTGATGACTACTCAAAGACCTTTTGCATCATTAATTAATCTGAATCAGGGAAGTCCATTTAACATTTTACAATTCAGAGAGACAATCACGAATAAGCAAGAGGCAGTATTGAATTATTATTACATCCTCAATAAGACAAACCACATCAATTTTAAACTGGGGAATGTGTATACGAGTCAGTCTATGGTTTCTAACCTGAGTCAGCGGACATCAGAGGGAAATGCGCTTTTAAACAACCCTGCAACGATCAACGATATAGGTTATAAGTTTCAGGATTATTATGCTGGGCTTACCTATAAGACGAAGATGGGTAACCTCACTTTAACGCCAAGTTTGAACCTACACTATTACCGTGTAGAGAATACTCAAAACGGAGTCACTGAGGCTTTTGATAAAACGTTGCTATTGCCATCAGCATCTGCTAGGTATAAAATTAGTTCTGGGCACTCTCTGAGTTTTAACTACTCAGCAAATGCTGAATTTACTGATGTTCAAAACTTGGCAATGGGTTTAGTAGTGAGGAGTTATAATTCCTTGTTTGGTGGAAACCCTGTACTTAAGAACAGCTTTTATCATAATTTAGATATAAACTACACGAACTTTAATATGTATAGTTTCCTTAACATTTATGGTGGGGTCAGCTATTCAAAACGCTTTGACGCTATTTCAAACATTATTCAGTTCACTGGTTTAGAGCGGGTAAATACGCCTATCAATATTGACATAGCAAACGAAGTGACGAGTGGTAACCTAAGCGTAGACAAACGCTTTGATGGTTTTAGCATTAATGGTACTGGGCGTGTGACGAGAAGTTTAAGCAATAACTTCATTAGTGATATTGCCAACGAAAACGTATCCCTTCAGCAAACGTATACGGGAACCATTTCAACCACTTTCTTTAAGAAACTGAACATTGACTTAGGGTACGAAAAGACATTCAATCGCTATGAGGGAAACAATACGATCAACAGGTTTGAGAACGATCGCCCCTTCATCAACCTTGATGTAAAACTTTGGAAGGGCTTCCGTTTAGATGTCGACTATGAATTCAATAATTACCAAAATAAGCGAAATAATGTTGCGAGTTCATTCGAGATATTTGATGCAGAGCTCAGCTATCGAAAGGAGAAATCAAAGTGGGAATTCAAAGCCGAAGGCATGAACTTACTGAACACAACAGGTGTAAGGAGAGATTCTTTCAGCGAAAGCTTAATAAGCACTTACGAATATTTTATCCAAAAGCGATACTGGATGTTCAGTGTCATGTATGATTTATAAGAATAGATTTAACTCAAAATCAACAACCGGTTTCAATTAATTTTGGGCCGGTTCTTTTTTGAAGAAGGAATGAATCGATTTGACAACATACGCTTGTTCATCTTCTGTCAAACCAGGGAAAAGAGGTAAGGACATTGTCTGGTTTTGTAAGCGGTACGCTGCTGGAAAGTCAGATGTTTTGTGTTCCAATGATGCATACGCTTTTGTAAAAGGAAGTGCCTGTGGATAATGAATCTGTGTCTGAACACCCGCTGTCTTAAGGAAAGCTTTCAAAGCATCTCTTTGCTCAGTTTGAACCTGATAGACATGAAAAATATGGATGTTTCCTTTAACGGACCCTGGTAAGATCAAGGGCAATCCATCTAATCCATTTTGATAGAAGGATGCAGCCTTTCGCCTTTCTTCATTCCATTTTTTCAGCAAGGGTAACTTTAAATTTAGGATGGCTGCTTGCAGCGTATCCATTCTGCTATTGGAGCCAGGCATTTCATGTGAATGCTTATCTGCTGATCCATGGTTTGCCAGTTTACGAATCTTAAGAGCCAGTCCAGTATCTTTCGTAATAACACAGCCGGCATCGCCAAGCGCACCTAAATTCTTGGTAGGATAGAAACTAAATACCGCTGCATGCCCATAAGTACCAGCCCTTATATCCAGTTGTTCAGCAAAAACAGATTGTGCACAGTCTTCTATGACTAGCAAATTATTCGCTTTAGCGAAATGCATAATTGAACTCATATTTGCCATTTGACCATACAGATGGACAGGAATAATGGCCCTGGTTTTAGCGCTTAGCTTAGATTGGAGCTGATTTACATCAATTAAACCAGATGCGTTGACGTCAATGAATACGGGTTGGGCTCCTAAGTTTGAGACCACCTCAGCATCAGTTATCCAAGTCATAGCCGGAACCATCACTTCATTACCAGCACCGATGCCCATTGCCTTAAGTGTGAGCTGAAGAGCGTCTGTGCAGTTGCCTGTGCTAATGCATGTGGCGTTTTCATGTGCTACAGAGAAAGCCCTTTCGAATGCAGTAACATCTTTGCCGTATACGAAATAGGAATCATCAAGCACTCGCTTAAACGCAGCTTCCAATTCATCCTGAATAGGCTGATGGCTTCTTTTTAGATCTAAAAACGGTACTTGCATCGCTTGAAGTTAAATGAAATAAAGACGATTTTAAAGGATATGCTAAACCCTACTTCTGAATTTATTCTCGAATAGCTATCTTAATCCCATTCAAAACTTTTTAAGCCATGGCTACACCAGAAGAACAACTCCAAACTATGATCGGCAACCTCCCTGAAAAGACGGGTAAGTCTTTAGACGAATGGAGGGTCTTGTTGAAAGATGCAGGTATTGAGAAACATGGTGAAATAATAAAGTTTTTGAAAGGCGATTATGCAGTAACCCATGGTTTTGCTAATACCATTGCAGCTATTTATTTAAAGCCAGAATTGCTCGAAAAAAAGACGAATGATGGAAACACTGATGCGGAACTATTAAAAGGGAAAGATGCTATTTCGGCTGTATTTAAAAAAGTGAAGGGTCAATTTGAAGCCATCACTGGAGAAGTTGAATTCTCTTATAAGAAGACCTATATAAGCTTAAGAACACCGAAAAGGCAATTCGCTTTACTGCAACCCAGCACAAAAAATCGAGTGGATGTTGGGTTGAATTTAAAAGGAGTCGAACCAGAGGGAATCGTAGAAGCTGCTGGTAGCTGGAACGGAATGGTGACGCATCGGGTAAAACTTACAGAAGCGTCTCAGGTCGATAAAAACTTGGCATTATGGCTTCAAAAAGCGTATGATGCTAATTGCTGATGAACAAGTTTCAACCCATCGACTTCCAAGACCTAGACGACCTCTACGCCTTCTTACCGGACGCTGAACTGAAAATTGTTGAGTTGCTAAGAGGCTTGATATATGAATGTATTCCTGAAGTCAAAGAGAAGCTCTCTTATAATGTGCCCTTCTTTTGGGCAAGAAAAACCATCTGTTTTGTCTGGCCAGGCTCAGTCCCTTGGGGAGGAACTTTCGAAGGAGTACAATTTGGCTTTGTCAGAGGTCATTTGATGCTCAATGAAGATGAATATTTGGAGGCAGGGAATCGGAAGTATGTCAGAGTCAAAACCTTTCATTCTCTACAAGAAATTGACTTCGAAAAGCTAAGAGCACTCCTTTACGAGGCAGCAGCCATAGATGCTGAAACATAAAAAAGCCCTATTCTGAAAAGAATAAGGCTCAGTCTTTTTTTGTTGACCACTACTCTTCAAATAGCTCTGCCCATGCTGCATTGACTGGTCTGGCTTGTCCGCCTTTCCATTCTGGTGCTCCAGGAATTTCAGTCGCTTTGGCTAACTCTTCTTTTGTCTTGCCTTGCGCTTGTCCTTTTTTCACAAACTCAATCACCTTACCCAGGTAGTTTTGGAAAGCTTTTAAGTCATCTCTCGTTCCCGTAATACCAAAACCATTACCAGAGTGGCCATATACGAATTGAGTGTCCTTGTCAAATTCTTTGTAGCCTTTTTCCATCACTTCTTGCCAGTTGGTGATATTCGCACCAGCTGACTTGTCTACGAAAGGAGCTCTTCGGTTAAAGAGTAAATCTCCACAGTGAACGATGTTGGCATTTTCGAAGTGTACAAAGGAGTCACCGTCTGTATGTGCAGCCCCGAAGTAGTGCATAGCAACTCTTTCTCCGCCCACTTTTTGTCTGAACGTACCTTTTTTATAAGTAGTGTCTGGAAACAGTTGTTGGTCTACGTTACCGGCACGTTCTGCAGTGGCCTTCTGGTTTTTCAGAGAGTTCTCATGCGCCATTACGGTTGTTACAATGCCTTTGAATGCAATATTACCCGCACTATGGTCGCCATGATGGTGCGTATTTACAAGCAAATCGATTTTTCGGTCAGATTTCTTCTGAATTTCTCCAACCAAATTCTTGGCTTGTGCGGGAAACTGAGAATCAACTACAATGATGCCCTCATCAGAGATCATCCAGCCTATCGTTCCACCCCGTTCGGTAAAAATTCCAACGTTATTTCTTAAAGCCTCCATTTTAAATCCGTCTTGAAAGAGAGACTCCCAAAGTGAAACAGAAGGTAAAACTGATAGAGCACTTAACGCTGTGCTTTGCTTAATGAATGATCTACGATTCGTCATGACATTTTTATTTATTGAAATTTAGCAGCCTTCGGGATTAAGTACTAACCACTGATGTAATTGAAAGTTCGACCACTCAGGATTAAAAGTGCTTTTTGTAATTTGGGAGGTAAAATTTAACGCAATGAAAAGACAGACCCTAATGCTTCTCGTTTGCTTGCTTAGCCTTCCGGTTATGGCACAGCAAGTAGATCGTAGCTTATTAATTAAGCCTGAAAGAACTAACTACACTGAAACATCTACCTACAAGGATGTGATGGACTTTACTAACGCGGTTATTAAAGACAGTAAATATGTTAGCCAGATCAGTATGGGGACTAGCCTCGAAGGAAAAGACATTCCAGTATTCGTCTTAGCCAATCCAAAAATTGAAACGGCAGCGCAAGCAAAAGCTAGCGGTAAGCCAATCATATATATTCAAGGGAATATTCACTCTGGAGAAGTAGAAGGAAAAGAAGTCGTTCAGATTTTAATGAGAGACATCCTTATGGGAGATAAAACCTACTTACTGGATAATCAAATTATTCTGTTCGTACCCATTTACAACACCGATAGCAATGATAAAATGGAAGCAGGCCGAAGACCTTCTCAAGAAGGTAGCCCAATAGAAACCGGCATCAGATCAAATAGCCAAGGCTGGGATTTGAACCGGGATGGAATGAAACTGGAAACCATTGAATCAAGAGGTTTGATTCAAAACATCATTGTGCCTTGGGACCCAACACTTTTTGTTGATTTGCATACGACTAACGGAACATGGCACGGTTACTCAGTCACTTGGGCACCTAGTTATCATACCGCAGGAGAAAAGGCTCCTTATGACTTCACTTGGGATAAGATTTTACCAGAGGTTACGGAAAAGGCGCTAGATAAACATGATGTGCACTTAGGACCTTACGGATACTATTACACTAGAAGAGAAGGCTGGCCGATCAAATCTATTTATACCTATAACCACCATCCGAGATACCTAGTAAATCAGTTTGGTTTAAGAAATAGAATGGCAATTTTAAGTGAGGCATTCGCGCATGAAAGACTTTACCAAAGAATTAATTCAACCTACGCTTTCGTCAGTGAAATCCTTGAATTCACGAACAAGAATGGTGATGAGATGCTCGAAATTAACGCAAAAGCAGAGCAAGATGCCATTAACCTTGTGAAAGAGCAGGGTGGAAAAATTCAGAAAGGTGTGCGCTTTGAAATGGTCGCTTTGGACGAGCCAGTTCCAGCGTATAGAACCTACAACCACATGGAAACTACCAATGAACGTGGCCAGAAAAGCTTTCTCAGAAAGCCAGAGATCATTGAGTTAAAAGACATAGTTAATTATAGTGCTTTTGAAGCAACAAAGACTGCCACATTACCAAAGGGCTACATCATTCCTAAAGAGTTTGCTGTTATTGCTGAACACTTAAAAAGACATGGTGTGCAGGTAACTGAACTTACAGAGAACAAAAGGGCTTCAGGCGAGATCTTTACTGCCACAAAGCTAGAAAGAGCAAATAGACCATTTGAAAAGCATAAAATGGCGACCATTGAAGGAAGCTATGCAGCAGCTAACAAGAGATTTGGAAAAGGTGATTTTTGGGTAGACATGGCTCAGCCTTTGGCTAATCTTATTTTTTATTTACTAGAGCCAGAATCTGATGATGGGTTAGTGAACTGGAATTTCTTTGATGAGCACTTCGATAGCAATGGTATTGCTGAGAAGCCTGTAGACTACCCTGTTTTTAAATACTTCGAGATTAAATAAAGAGCCATGAAAAAGCAATTGAATCTACTACTAGCCATTGGCCTAGCTGCCTTCGTTGGCTGTGCTGAGAAAACAGATCTTGAAAAAACCCTTGATACTGTAAACCAACAAACCATAAAGGATCATGTGTATTTCATTGCGTCCGATGAAATGAGAGGCCGTGACACAGGCTCACCTGAAATACTTAAAGCCGCAGATTATTTAGCTGAGCAATTAAAGAGCTACGGTGCTAAACCCGTACCAGGTGCTGACGGATATTTTCAGCCTGTTCCTTTTAGAAAGAAGACACCAGCCACGGCTGGCAGTTTTAGTTATTCTGGAAGAAATTTTAACCTCAATGACGATTTTTTGGTGGTTGACGGAAAAAGCGGGAACTATGAAGGGGAAATCGTATATCTGGAATACGGCCTTAAAGAGGACTACAATACTGCCGATGTTGCAGGGAAATTGGTCTTTGCTAAAGCTGGTGATGGAACTACCGCAGACCGTAGAGCGATACTTCGTTTAAGTCGTGAGAAGTACGATCTAGCAAGGGAAAATGGCGCTATCGGCTTAGTGGAATTCTATAATTCTCCAGCGACTCCTTGGGATAGACTTGGAGCTTCATTTAATCGTGTGAACCTCACTGTTGATAGCTTTGATAATGACAAGGAGATCATCCCACACTTATGGCTGAAAGATTTGGACAACTCAAATCAGCGATTTATGCGCACCAGAAGCATTAAAAGGGCGTCATTGACGATCGAAGGAATGACCAATGAACTTACCAAAGACAAAAATATATTGGCAATGGTAGAAGGAACTGATCCCGAACTCAAGAAAGAGTTTATTATGTTCTCCGCCCACTATGATCATGTAGGTATTGGTGCCCCCGATGCAGAGGGAGATTCGATTTACAACGGTACGCGTGATAATGCTATTGGAACAGTAACAGTGCTTTCAGGTGCAGAGAATATCGCCAAGTATCCGATGAAGCGCTCGGCATTATTCGTATTGTTTACTGGTGAAGAGAAGGGGCTTTTGGGAAGCCGATACTTAGCCGATCACCCGATCATTCCGAACAACGAAATTGTGTTTTGCTGGAACAGTGATAATGGTGGATATAATGACATCACTATTTCAACCATTATTGGACTAGAAAGAACGACTGCTTCACAGTATATAAAAGATGCTAATTTGGCCATGGGCTTAGAGGCAATTGACGATCCGGCAGGAGAGCAAGGCTTATTTGATCGATCGGATAATGTAAGTTTTGCCCGTAAGGGGATTCCAGCGCCAACGTATAGTCTAGGTTTCCGTGCTTTCGATGATGAGATCAACAAATACTATCATAAGGCAGGCGACAACCCGAATACTGTTGATTATGACTACCTAGAGAAGTTCTTTAAAAGTTATGTGTTGGCTTCAAGAATGATCGGGAATGCAGCTGAGCGACCTTTCTGGGTTGAAGGCGATAAATACTATGAAACAGGTAAGAAGCTCTATGACCTCGGATTATAGCGACATTCTCGAAAAAGCTTATCAAAGAACCAAAGCGCTTAATGATGAAGGAAAGCTAGCGACTTACATACCTGAATTAGCCAATGTGAATCCGGATATGTTTGGGATTCATATGACAACGACAGAAGGGCTTGAATTAGGAAATGGTAATTGCTTAGAAAAATTTTCATTACAGAGTATTGTTAAGGTGCTGACACTTACGCTTGCGTATAAAATTCTTGGAGAGAAAATTTGGGGTAGGGTTGGGGTAGAGCCTTCAGGGACAAAGTTTGACTCTCTTATATTGCTAGAAACAAATCATGGCATTCCTCGAAACCCCTTTGAAAATTCTGGCGCCATTGTGATTTGTGACATTCTAATTTCTAATTTGAATGATGCGAACAAGGACTTCTTAGCCTTCGTTCGAGAATTAAGTAACCTACCTGATCTCAATTATTCGGAAAAAATTGCAACATCTGAAAAAGCCGGGGGATACCGAAATGTTGCCATGTGCAACTTCATAAAGTCCTTTGGTAATATTGAGAATGACCCAACGGAGGTCCTTGACTTTTACTTTAATATATGCTCACTTCAAATGAACTGTCAGCAACTGGCTCAGACATTTACTTTTTTAGCCAATGGCGGCCGTAAACTTTCTGACCAAAAGGAGATTATCTCCCCTAGCCAGTCAAAAAGGATTAATGCCCTAATGCTCACTTGCGGGTTCTATGACGAGTCTGGTGAGTTTGCTTTTAAAGTGGGCTTGCCAGGAAAAAGTGGTGTGGGTGGAGGTATTGTGGCGTTATATCCGCATAATTATGCCATTGCCGTTTGGAGCCCAAAATTGAATCCAAAAGGTAACTCCTATAAAGGCATGAAGTTTTTGGAGGAGTTAACCACCTACTCTGAACTCACAATTTTTTAAAATCCAAGATAGAGGGCCGGTGACCACTTATTTCTTGTCTTTATTTCTTTGCGCCATTTTCTTAGGCAGTACTACAAAGCGGTAGTAGGCCCAAAGTAAACCAGCAGGAACTGCAAAGAGTAGCTCTGTCAAATGCTTCTCAGGCTCAACCAATTGCTCATCGTTGAATTGTGGGAAAATGACATACATCAACACCCATACTAAACCTCCAAAAACGAGTCCTTTTACAACCCAACCGTAGTTCTTCATACTTTTGATATTACTGCTTCATGAATAAATCTCAGCCCCTCCAAAGTGAGGTGACGATTTACTTGATCAAAACGACCATGTAACGGGTGCAAGATAGAGGAAAGTCCTCCTGTAGCGACAACTTTCAATTTCTTATTAAGCTCTGTTTGAATTCTATCCAACATGCCTTCTACCATACTCACATAGCCCCAAAGCACACCATTTTGAATGGCTGTTATGGTACTTGTACCTATAACCGAATCAGGTAGCTCTAAGGGTACATCAGGGAGTTGGGCTGTACTACCAACTAAGGATGCAATTGCAGTCTTCAGACCTGGTGCAATATTGACGCCTCTAATATTCCCGCTACTTTCTACCACGGTAAAGGTCAGGGCTGTACCAAAATCAACAATGATTATATCCTCTTTATAAAGCATGTGACCAGCCATTGCATTAGCGATTAAGTCTGTTCCAATTTCGTGTGGGTTATGTGTTTGAATAGGAAGCAGATCATAGATTTTAGGCCCAACAAATATTGGCTCTTTATCGATTAAAGACCTGGTAAACTCAGACAAAATATCGTTGAGTTGTGGCACTACAGAAGAGATTATTATATGGTTGACGTCATCTAATTTTAGGTTAGCCTCTAGAAAATTGAGCCGAAGGAACATCTCATATTCAATCTGATTCTTGACAGGGATCGTATCGAATCGCCATTCTTGGATCCACGAATTGCCATCATGAATTCCGAATACTATGTTCGTATTACCTGCGTCAATTGCGAGTAGCATAAGCCTAATCTATGAATTTTGGTGGATGTTGTTCGTCAAACTCCGTTGCTTCTTGATAAGCTCTTGCAACCCCAAGAATGGTCGCCTCATCAAATAGATTCCCTATAAACGAGATACTGGTTGGACTCCCGTTTTCGGTGTAGCCATTTTTGAGTACAACACATGGGTGGCCTGTTAGGTTAGTCGTTATCAGTTGACTACCACCAAAGCTTGGGCTTATAATCACATCATAATTCTCCATAAGGTCATTTACTTTATCCACTAATTGGTACCTCGCACGGTTCGCATTGATATAATCAACGGCAGAAGTAAAGCGAGCGCTACGGAATGAATTGGGCCAAGCACCAGCCCCTTGCCTTACTAATAGCGTGTCTCTATTGGAACGGGTCAATTCATCAAATGAGGCAGAAGCTTCTGCAGATAGAATAGCTTGCATAGCGCTAAAGGGCATGTCAGAAACCCATTCGACAGGTAAAAGTTCGGCCCCTAGTGATCGTAAGACTTCAAGAGACTTGTCATCATTCTCCTTTTGATTTGGCCTGTTTCGGTCAAAATAGGGCTTCAAGTAGCCTATCCTAAGTTTGGACAAGTCAGCTTTACCTTTATAATTAAAAGGATGGTCTTCGACTGTTAGGTCAATGTTGTCTTCTCCTCGAATTGCATCAAACACGAGTGCACAATCGAAGGCATTGCGAGTTATCGGTCCGATTTTATCCATACTCCAGCTGAGCGCCATGGCACCAGCACGGCTCACACGGCCAAATGTTGGTCTGAGTCCAGTAACTCCGTTTCTTGTGGCAGGAGAGACGATGGAGCCCAAAGTTTCAGTACCGAGCGCGAAAGGGACAAGCCCTGCAGAAGTCGTTGATGCTGAACCAGCCGATGAACCACTTGAGCCTTGCTCTAAATTCCAAGGATTTTTGGTGGTGCCACCATACCAAACATCGCCCATAGCAAGTGCGCCTAAAGTGAGCTTAGCAACGAGTATTGCTCCTGACTCATCAAGTTTTCTTACGACAGTGGCTAATTCATCGCCTCTGTCCTGTTCCTTATATGGGCCAGCGCCCCAAGTCGTTTTGTAATCAGGAACGGACATCAAATCTTTCGCACCATATGGAATACCATGAAGCGGTCCGAGGTAGGTGCCATTTTTTAATAGATCATCGGCTCTTCTAGCCTGTGCCATGGCGCGTTCTTCCGTAATGGTAATCATAGCTTGGAGGGATCCATTATGCTTTTTTAGTCGCTCAATAAAGAATTGTGTCAATTCAACGGACGTTATTTTACGTTCTCGGATCAATACAGATAGCTGAGCTACGGTATAAAAGGCTAGTTCATTTCTGTCTTCTGGCAGCTTCACATCTTTTGGAAGGCCCCAAAGAATTTGTTCCTGTTTTTCAGCAATAGCACGATTACCTTTTTGAGGCTTAAACCACAATGCAGGTGGAGTGCTATTGTCGAGAGGATACTCGTGAAGTTCTTTAACACCTCTTAAGTTTCGATTGACATTGGGTAACATTTGAGTTATTTCATTATCATCAAAATTGAGGTCTAGGATCTTCTGTGCTGCTTTTATGTCGGCTTTTTCAATCGCCATATTTTGAGCCATTTTAAACCCAGCCAAAAATCCAGATATAACGAGTAGCGCAACTAAAACAAGTGATGTCTTTTTAAATTTTGTATTCCGTGTCGTCATTGAAGAAGTGTTTTATAGCTTTGTGTAAGAGTGTGCGATCTCTCTTAATTTAGAATGATAAGTTATGAATTCCATACAGACACCACAAACGATTTTACCTAATTGGATAAGAGGGTTTTTGCTGATTGCAGCGGCTTATAATATTCTTTGGGGCGTTTTCATTGGGTATTTTCCAGAGGCATTCTTTCAATGGGTAACTGAGTCAAAAGATGAATTGCCGGACATTATAAAGTGGCAAGGAAAAGGGGTGCTTCTGATGGCTGGTGTTTACTTAGCCTGTGCCATTCACCCAGGAAAGCTTTGGTACCTCGTGTTCCTTGCAGCCTTTACAAAAGTCGCTGGAGGATTATGGTTTTACTTCAATATCTTAGACCAGGAGGTTGGTGACAAAGGGATATTCCATCTTTTGATGAATGACGCTATTTGGGTTCCCTTCTTAATCTTTATCGGTTTTCGAGCCATAGCATATAAAAAAGCAAAAGATGAAATTTCAGCTGATCAGACTGTTTGAGTATAATCTTTGGGCAAATCAGAAATTTGGAGAGATACTAAAGGATAGTGCGTTCAAAAACCCAAAGATTTTGACTTTTATTAGTCATATACTAAATGCACAATTGATTTGGATAGATCGTATTAACGGAAAAGGCAGTGAGACTAAGGTTTGGACGGAATATCCAATTGAATCCGCTGTGGACAAGCTTCTCGTGAGTAGTCAGGCTTGGCTCGAAATGTTAGAAAACGAGTCAGATTTTGATAGAATGATCAGTTATCAGAACTCTCTTGGGACTTCACATTCTTCTGTTATTTATGATATCATCAGTCATGTAGCCAATCATGGCACACATCATCGAGGTCAAATTGCACTCCTTTTGAGAGAAGAGAATATTGCTCCTCCGGCTTCCGATTTTATATTTTTTAGTCGCCTTTAGAAGAAGAGAAACTTCTTACGCTTGTAGAGAGGTGTTCTCTGTGAACGCGCAAATCCACTACCTACTCTTGAGGAACCAAAACAATAAGTTTTCTTAGAATTTGCTTTGAGCTGTTTCAGGCTGATACTAAAGAACACACCTCCAGATTTTTTCTCTTTAGAAAGCATAGAGCCAAGGCTATGTGTACCAATGGTAAAAGCACCATGCCTGATGGCAGCGCCTAGTTCTGAATCGCCATCTAAATTTCGATAAAAAGGAAGATAAAATCCAGAATACCCTGTTTCGTATCGCGGGGTAATGGTAATGCTACTGGGATAGTTTAATCGATAGTCTGCAGGCACTAAACCCGTCAAATCAAAACGGCCAGCCACGTTCAGATAGAAATTATTCCAAAAATTGTAATCATAGTTCAGGTGAAGTGAAGTAGGCAAGCTAATAGTGTATGCTCCCGTTTTGTCTTGCACTTGGAGAATATTTTCGAGAGAGTTTCTTACGTCTCTGAAACTGTCTGGATTGCCGAATGCATCATCGAAATCGATGAGGCCTTGATTAGGGAGAATACCATTGATTGCTAATGCGGCTGAGCCTTGATCGAACTGCATCACACCGATATCGGTAATAGAAATGCCTAATCGAAACTCATAGGTGATATCTGGCTTGAACCTGGTTTCTCTATTGCCCCTTGGATCTTCCATGTACGCCACTCTTTCATAAACTACACCGATATCTCCTCCTGGCTTGAAGCCTGTACCTTTTGGCAATTGATTAAAGCTTTGGTTGCCGTCAAAATATTGATAGTCATCCAATGTAGTAGAATAGCCAAGTTCCGCTTCTAGATTAGTGAATTGTGCTAAGCCCGCACCGTTGATCGTATAATCAATATCTTCAATAGTAGCCCAAACACTAGCGAGGGGGTTAATAAATTTGAGGGTAGCACCCACTTTCCAGCGGTTATAACCATCATCTTTTTTTACGAAGGCATAACTGATCGCTATCTCTTGCCACACACTAGTCGTAAAATCTCCTTTTTGATTGGTAACGGTACTGTTCAAGAACCGTTGATCTGTGAATCTATTGACCTGAGAGATAAACTGTGGAGAAAGGTCGTTTCCGCTACTCAATGATCTCACCTGAAACTGAAGAGCAATGCCTTGATTCCTGGATAAGGATAACATAGCAGAGAGCCCTCCCAGACCGACATTGGCATGTAGAAACTTCGGATCAAGGTCTGTAAATCGTGTTACATTTAGGCCTTCTGGGCTAATTTCTGAAACGCCTATATTATTGGTCAGGTAATAATTGGCATTGATTAAGTTAAAATCAAATTTATAGGGCGAATCTGCTATTGATGCAGGCTGCGTACGCACGCCCAAAACTCCTGAAAAGTCAGAGTTGATAAAGCCGTTAAACTCTTGAGCAACTAGTAGCGGCCCAGTCAGAATAGCTAATAAAAATAAGAGTTTGCGCTGTGCGATGATCAAATTACTTAGGGATCATGCTAAAAGTACGACTAGCACAGCGAATTATTTTATGTGAACAACATATTTCGTACAGCGTATATGATTCAGCGGTTTTGCAAATCGAGAATTGTATTTAGCCAAATTCTCTACTGTAGAGACTTCTTTTTATAGAATAAACTCAATTATAAAGTATATACATGCATTTTAAAGTAGTGATAAAATGTATGTGAAAGCAGTTAATATTTGGGGTGAACGTCTTTTTCGTGTATATTTATAGTCTTTCACAAGAACACCTCTTTACTATCTTCTTATAAGCTACCCTCAGGTATTTTGCCAAACAACCTGTAACGAACTATTGCGCTAAGTCGAACGAGCGTAATCTCATAAAATCTACACCCTGATTTCTCAGGGTGATCATTGGAGATTTATTGTCAAAAACTGTAAGTCTCACTTTCATGTAAAGCCAAGTCGAACGGGCAATTGAAAGACATACAATGAGGTCATCCTGGTTTAAAAACCGGGTTATGAAAAGATATTTAAATACAATCAACAAAGTGATGTTGGTTAGTTTGTTAGTACTAACCAATATTTTTTCCCTTTTATCTAACGACTATAACCGAACTATTACTCGTCAAGAGGCTGCTGATGATCTAGAAGTTTACTTTCAGATCATTGATAAGCAGCATGGCAATCCTTACCAGTACATTAGCCGCCAGGCTTTTAAACAATTGGTACTGGATCAAGTAGCTTCCCTCCCTGAGGCGCTTACTTTCAAACAATTTGAAGTATTATTATCCGAACTGAACAATTCGCTTCGGTGTGGACATACAAAAGTGGGGATGAATGCATCGCTTATTCGCAAAGCCATCGATTTACCACAATTCTTTCCTTTACCTATAAAAATTATCGAAGGCAAAGCTTATGTCGATTTTGACAAAAGTGATATTCCTCATGGTGCGCAGTTACTCACCATAAATGATGAGGACATAACAAGTCTATTACCAGAATTGATAAACCTTACAGTCACTGATGGTTTCAGTGAGACAAAACCTTTAAGAGAAGTAGAAAGCAAATTTGGCTACTACTACTTCCTTAAAAAAGGAGCTTCTTCTAGTTTTTCAGTAAGCTATAAGAGCATAATTGGTCAAGTTCGACAAACGGTAGTTAAAGGTGTCGTGGGTAATACCATGCTAGCTAATAACTACTATCGACCAATCAACATGTCGCATGAGCGATACAATCGGTTTACGAACCTTGATGCGATCGACTCCCTTAAAACCCTTGTATTAACACTGAATACATTCCAGGCCAACCCGGACTGGTTTGATCAGGAGTTAGGGTCACGTTACAACGAGGAGGACAAGGAGTTCGACTTTGAAAACCTCGTAATTGACCTAAGGATTAATGAGGGGGGCGATCGCAGATTGTTGAATACTATGCACCAGTTTCTGACTGGAAATAAACTGATTGACCCTTCTAACACCTATACCCGTTCGCAGGGTATTGAGATGAAGCAGTATGTAGCTTCTATTAATGGTCGTTTAAGAACAGAGGAGTCTTTAAGGGGTGCTGAAGATTATCTTCAGAAGTATTTCAAAGATTCAAAAGAAGATCGCTTTGAAGCGCCACTTCTCAATTGGTATGACTCGTTTGAAGGAACTCCCGATTACAAAGGGCGTAAGTTCGAAGGCAATATTTATGTATTGATCTCTGGTAGAACCTTTTCTGCAGCAGCAGACCTTGCTAGAATTTTAGGTCAAATGGACAATGTTGTATTGATCGGAGAAGAAACTGGAGGCGCACACGTGGGCAGAGCGGCCAATATGCTGGTCAGCTACAACTTACCAAATACAAGCTCCACGCTGCAAGTGCCTGTGATTTATGAAGAATTTGTGAATGTTTCTGCCAATAACGTAGGTAGAGGTACTTTTCCTGATTACTCAATTAAAACTACCTTCCAAGACCTAATTGACAGGAAAGATTCAGTTTTTGCTTATGCCCTCGAGTTAATTAGTCAACGTAATTCTTTCGGCTCGAATTAAACAAATTCCTCTTTCCCAGTTTTCCGGAATACTTACCTTTATAATATGAGTAAACCGGAAAAAACCCTTTTTCTTTTAGATGCAATGGCGCTTATCTATAGAGCCCATTTTGCATTCAGTAAAAACCCTAGAATCAATTCTAAAGGACTCAATACTGGAGCCCCTTTCGGTTTTACGAATAGCCTTTTTGAGATCATAGACAAAAAGAAACCAACACACATAGCAGTGGCCTTCGATACACACGCCCCTACATTTCGTCATGGTGAATATGAGCCTTATAAGGCTAACAGAGAAGAGACGCCCGAAGACATAAAGATTGGGACACCAATTATTAAGGACATAGTAAGAGCCTTTAACATTCCGGTTTTAGAGCTCGATGGATACGAAGCGGATGATGTCATTGGCACCTTTGCAAAGAAAGCCGCTCGACAAGGGTTTGAGGTGTTTATGATGACACCTGACAAAGACTATGGCCAGCTTGTAGAAGAACATGTTTACCTGTACAAGCCTGCGTTTATGGGTAATGGAGTAGACATCATGGGCGTTCCTGAAATTTTGGCCAAATGGGACATACAACGCATAGATCAAGTCGTGGATATGCTCGGTTTGCAAGGAGATGCAGTTGATAATATTCCGGGTATTCCGAGTGTGGGCCCTAAGACTGCAGCAAAACTCTTAAAAGAGTACGATACGCTCGAAAACATAGTAGCTCATGCCCATGAATTGAAGGGGAAGCTTGCCGAGAAAGTAGCACAATTTGGTGATCAAGGCATTCTTTCCAAAAAATTGGCGCGCATTGAGATAGAAGTGCCAATTGAATTCGTTGAAGAAGACATGGTCTATACAGGGCCGAATGTTGAAAAGCTCACTGAGATATTTGAAGAACTCGAATTTCGCACTACGCTTAAAAGAATTCTTGGTCAACCGATAGCTGCCGCTCCACGAGCTGCAAAGCCAAAGACGGCAGTATCAGATCAGATGGGATTATTTGGTGATGATGCACCAACGCTTCAGTCTTCCTCAGAAGAAGCATATGTTCCAGAAAAAAACAACCTTGCCAATACAGCACATGATTACCAGCTTGTAGATACGCCTGAATTGCGCAAGCGCCTTGTGAAATATTTGCTGGTTCAAGACGAAATCTGCTTCGATACAGAAACTGATAACCTTGATCCGATAGAGGCGAATATGGTGGGTATAGCGTTTTCGTACCAAAAAGGCGAGGCATATTATGTGCCTACCCCACCAGATGATAAAGCAGAGACCCAACGAATAGTTGATGAGTTTCGACCCGTTTTTGAGAGCGAAAAAATTTCAAAGATTGCACAAAATGCGAAGTACGATGTGCAGATCATGAAGAACTATAACATCGCAGTTAAAGGACCAATTTTCGATACGATGTTAGCGCATTACCTGATCGATCCAGATACGCGTCATAACATGGATACCCTAGCTGAAAATTACTTGAATTATACCCCCGTTTCAATCACCGAGTTGATCGGAAAGAAGGGGGTTAAGCAGGGTAATATGAGAGACGTACCTGTCCATCAGGTGGTAGAGTATGCAGGAGAGGATGCAGACATTACTTATCAATTGAAGACGAGTCTTCAACCCATGCTAGAAGAAGGGACGCTTAAGAAACTCTTCGAGGAAGTTGAAATTCCACTGATGCATGTGCTGGCTGATATCGAATACAATGGTGTAAAAATAGATGTTGACGCTCTTTCTGCCATGTCTAAAGAATTGGAAGTGGAGACGCTGAAAGCGCAGACAGAAATCTTCGAAATGGCCGGTGAAGAATTCAATGTAGCCTCACCAAAGCAATTGGGTGTAGTACTTTTCGATAAGCTAAAGCTCATTGACAAACCAAAAAAGACAAAGACAGGACAGTACGCTACGGGAGAAGATATCCTATCGAAGCTAGCCGTTGAACACGATATTGCCAGACGTATTTTAGAGTTCAGAGAATATCAAAAGCTGAAGTCTACTTATGTAGATGCGCTGCCGACCATGGTTAGCCCAGTTGATGGATTGGTTCACACTGATTACCGTCAAGCGGTAGCTGCTACTGGCCGATTAAGTTCTAATAACCCAAACCTTCAAAATATTCCTATTCGAACGCCAAAGGGTAGAGAGATTAGAAAGGCCTTTATTCCTAGGTCAGAAGAGTATACACTATTGGCAGCGGATTATTCTCAAATTGAATTGCGCATTGTGGCGTCTCTTGCCAAAGATGAGGGTATGATTGAGGCGTTTAAGTCTGGCAGAGATATTCACTCCACTACTGCCTCGAAAGTCTTTAACGTACCCTTAGAAGAGGTAGATAGAGATATGCGTAGAAAAGCCAAAGAAGTCAATTTTGGTTTGATTTATGGCATTTCAGCTTTCGGCCTAGCTCAGAATATAGGGATCTCAAGAACTGAAGCTCAGCAAATCATTACCGCTTACTTCAATGAGTTTCCTGGCGTCAAAAACTACATGGATGCTCAAGTCAATAAGGCGAGAGAGTTCACTTATGTCGAGACAATTCTAGGCAGAAGGCGATACTTAAGAGATATTCATTCGAAGAATATGACAGTTCGTGGCCATGCCGAAAGAAACGCCATCAATGCACCAATTCAAGGCAGTGCGGCAGATATGATCAAGGTAGCCATGATCAACATCCATAAATGGATGAAGCAAGAGAATATGAAGTCGAAGATGATTATGCAAGTGCATGATGAATTGGTATTCGATGTGCACAAGTCTGAGCTTGAAATTATGAAGACAAAAATCCCTGAACTCATGATAGGCGCTGTTGCGTTAGATGTGCCGATGGAAGTAGAAGTTGGAGTAGGAGAAAACTGGTTAATCGCGCACTAATATGGATTTCCCTGTATCATTAGAAGATATTCAAGCAGCACATAAAAGGATTGAACCTTACGTGCACCGAACGCCCATATTGACTTCAGAAAGCGTCAATGACATCGCGGGCTGCAACCTTTATTTTAAATGCGAAAACTTCCAGAAAGTAGGCGCCTTTAAAGCGCGTGGAGGCGTTAATGCTGTTTTGTCCTTACCAGAGGAACAAAGGAAAAATGGAGTAGTCACGCACAGCTCAGGAAATCACGCACAAGCGATCGCCATGGCGGCAAAAATGGCTGGTGTACCAGCGTATATCGTGATGCCCAAAACTGCTCCGGAGGTAAAGCGAAAAGCAGTGGCAGGTTATGGTGCAGAGATTACGCTTTGCGAACCCACACAGCAGTCAAGGGAAGAAAATGCCGCTCGTATTCAAGAAGAAACTGGCGCCACATTTATATCTCCATACAACGATTATTCAGTGATTACTGGCCAGGCAACTTGTGCGAAAGAGCTGCTGGAAGATCAGCCTGACCTTGAAGCAATTATCGCCCCAGTTGGGGGTGGTGGATTATTGGCAGGTACTGCATTGTCAGTCCATTATATGAATCCTAATGTAGAAGTTTATGCAGGGGAACCTGAGGGTGCCAAGGACACTTTTCTCTCCATGCAAAGTGGCGTTCATACAAAAATAGAAAACCCAAGTTCGATCGCTGACGGTCTATTGGCGGGTATGGGTGACAAGAACTTTGCGATTATCAAGCCCCTTGTGAAGGAAGTGTTTGTTGTTACCGATGATGAAATAGTCGTAGCAATGAGACTTATCTGGGAGCGAATGAAAATTATCATCGAACCCTCATGTGCTGTGCCGGTGGCAGCCATACTTAAGAATAAGGAAGTATTCGCGGGTAAGAAAATTGGAGTAATCCTGACTGGTGGCAATGTGGACTTGGCAAAATTGCCTTTCTGACTTTATTGGCTTAAACCCCTCCGGTCTTGCACCTTCGCTGAAGCTTCAGCGTAAGCGTTTGACCACCTCCCCTTTTAAAGGGAGGAGTTGGACTTAGAATCCCATAATAACTCAGGTGTAAAGATTCCAAATTCCTTGATAGTTTGAGTGATGAGATTTATTAGTATAAAGATAAAGTTGTTCTAAATTCCCTCCTTTTTAAGGAGGGGTTAGGGTTGGTCTACTTAGTAGGTGCCAATGGATTAATCTCCCGCAGCTTATCTTCAAGTGCTCGAAGGTCCTTTAATTTCATCCAACTCACTTTGATTTTGTGTTGCTTCATTTTCTCTTCTGCATCAAGCATATTGAGGCCAATATGTAAATGATCCGTTTCGAAATAACTATCGAAATTGAACTTGGTGATTAGCAATGAATCCTGCTTTTTCGAGAATAGTTTCTGTGAGTTTACGACCATTCCTCCTTCTGCCTCACTGGCATGGATGTATACTGGCCAGTTAATAATAGAAGACATAAAACCAAAAATTGGAGCAAAGGCTGCCAATAAGATTAGGCCAGGTAATTCCGGGGCTATGATGTACTTATAGACGAAGACAAAGACAACAAATAGCCCGTAGAAATAGAGCATGTATTTGAATCGATTGACTTTGCCTTTGTTGTTGATATCTTTCATAGTGACCTACTATTATGATGTGAATTTACACGATTTGATCGACTATCCGAGTCTCATTTTTGAAACTAAGTCCCATAATACCACGCCAATACTGACCGAAATGTTGAGGGAATGTTTCGTACCAAACTGAGGGATTTCAATGCACCCATCAGCGAATGCCACAATCTCCTCTTCCACACCGAACACTTCGTTGCCGAAAATAACCGCAAGTTTTTGATCCGAGGAAGGAATGAAAGTTTCTAGAGAAACGGAGTTCTCTACTTGCTCTATGGCCATAAGTGTATATCCCTCTGCTCGTAATGCCTCGCAAGCTGCCATGGTGCTCTCATAGTGTTTCCATTCCACCGACTCGGTGGCGCCTAGGGCTGTTTTATGAATCTCCCTATGTGGAGGTTTAGCGGTGATGCCACACAAGGCGATGCGCTCTATGGCAAATGCATCCGCAGTTCTAAAGGCAGAACCAACATTGTGCATACTGCGCACATTGTCCATGACTATGACGATTGGTGTTTTGTCTGACTTTTTAAAATCATCAACATCGGGTCGGTTAAGTTCTTCGTTGGAAAGTTTTCGCATTGCCTACAAAAATAGAAAAACTGCCCACCCTATGCGAGTGGACAGTCCAAAACAACACCAATCAATATTATATTTTCCCCCTGAGGAGAAATACAAAAGGGTGTTCTTGCTCGGAATGATTTCTATAGTTTTAGCAGCCTCATTTTCTATTCTCACTCATGGCTGTGGTTTGGAGTCTTTGCTTATTTGTATACGATTAATTCCTTCATAAATTCATGGAGTGAAATAACCACAGTCTTATGGTTTGTGGGGTAGTTCTCCTCTCCAGGATAAATGATAAATCGCTTGGTGGCTTTTATATCTTCACAACCATAATAAAAACCCTTTTCTACTTTAGGGGATAGGCTTCGTTTAATTTCTATCGCCCAAGTCTCTCGACCCGCGTCAAGTACAAGGTCAATTTCTGCCCCTCCTGAGGATCGATAAAAACTGGCTGTCATAGTGTCTGGTAAAACAGAGAGGACATTTTCTACGACAAAAGCCTCCCAACTGGCTCCAATGGTGGGGTGTGAAAGTAATGATTCCATTCCATCTATTCCTAGAAGACTATGTGATACACCAGTATCTCGAACATAGATTTTTGGAGATTTCACGAGCCGTTTGCCAATATTCTTGTGCCATGGATTTAATCTTCTAACTAATAAAAGGTCAACTAATAAATCCAGATAGTTCGAGATGGTTTTCGCATCTACCCCTAAGTTTCGAGCTAACTTGGAGGCATTGATTATGCCAGATTGCTCATAAGCTAGCATAGTCCAAAATCGCCTGAGCGTTTCGGATGGAATACGAGGCCCAAATTGTGGAATGTCTCTTTCTAAGTACGTTTTGATAAAGTGCTGCCTCCACTGAACACTCTGTTTCTCAGACTTTGCCAAAAAGCTATCAGGGAATCCACCCCTAAGCCAAAGCCTGTCTTGGTTATCTACCTCAATTAAATTCAATGGGTCTAGTTCCAAATAAGCAATTCTTCCAGCTAAGCTTTCACCAGACTGCCTTAGTAAATCAATTGAAGCTGAGCCCAGGAGTAAGTATGAACCAGAGGAAACACCTTCTCGCTTGTTCTGATCAATGAGCCCTCTGAGTATTTGAAAGATTTCTGGAAGTCGATGTACTTCATCGAGTATGACAAGTTTGTCTCGGTGTTGTTTTAAATACAATTCAGGAGCCGAGAGTTTAGCCAAATCACTGGGAGATTCTAAATCCAGATAGATTGAATCTTTTGCTATAATGGATTGATTGGCCAGTGTAGTTTTACCCACCTGACGAGGCCCAATAAGTGCTACCGCTGGAAAGGAGTTTAATAATTCACGAAGCTCATCTGTCTTAACACGATCAATCATCCTTGTAAATTAGGAATTATGTTCTGAATTTACAAGGTTAATAAAAGTAAAAACTGCCCACTCTATACGAGTGGACAGCTCAAAACAACACCAATCAATAGTTTATTTTAGCGGGAAGCTCTGCTATTCTTAGAGATCACCAGGTACTTGGAGATCTGCCAGAAGGATTCTGGGTCAGTGATTTCCAAAATCTTGGTAGCCTCATCTTCGCCAGGAAGAATTTGGTATGATCCACTTGGGTGATTACTTACCAGTGATAATGAAGCTGCTTGAATCTTAAGCTGGCTTACTTTACGTCTATCTAATTCCATAAACTGGGTTTTGTCTGCGTCATCTTGCAAGGCCACGCTTCTTCCAATGAAGCCAAGGAACCCACCTTCTTTGTCAATCACTCCTTTGGCTTGTAGGTCTTCATAGGTTCCGACTGCCAAGTAGCTTTTATTCAACTCATCGTTCAATGCAGTAAGCTGAGTTACTTCAAGCTCCTTCTGACCGATTACCTCTACTTTGGCATTGATAGTGGTGCTCAATGAGTCTGTTTGAACAAGTAATAGGGCAAGCGCTTCATCCTTTGCAACCAACTCTATTTTAAGTTCTCCAATGACGGACTGCCTTGTGGTTAAATCGGCCTGTAGGGCATTGATTCTCTTCTCGAATACGCCCAACTTGATGTCTGTACTTTTGACTTTGTCAGATAGCGTTCTGATATTTTCACTCGATCGGTAAATCAAATCGTCAATCATTGCGATTTCACGCATGATGTTCTCTTTTTTCCCGCTATTGAAAGGTTCTTGACTTTGTCCCTGGACTAAGTTTTCCTTTTCTACAATCGTTCCGATTTGATCTTCAACTTCTGTGATCAAACCCATGACTTCTTCAAATGCCGATTCTTTCCGAATGACTTCCTTTTCCAGCTGCGCGAATTGGCCTTCTAGCACCTCTTTTTTTTTGTTGGTTGAGGAAATCCCGAACCACATGGCGATTGTTAATGCTCCGAGCAATACCATGCTCACTTTTAATGTTTGTTTCATCTTCCTTAGGTTTTAATGTTAAATAATGGTTTAAAATATGCTGAATTAGCCCATATGGACAGATTCCTATGACGCATAGCGGAAGGTTTGGATTGGTGGTTTTGAGAATCGGTGGTAATGATTCTCGTATGTATAACGGAAAGCTTAGTTGATATTGTGGTCTTGAACGAAAAAATTAGTTAAAACTTTTTTGTCAAAGAAAAAGGAGCACTAATGGCTCCTTCACGTAACGTCATTCTGTCGTAGTAAAACGACAGAAAAGATCTCTCGTTTACTGCTTAGAATAGTATTGGTTTAAAGTGTCCAATCGACACCAAAGCTTAGAAATCTTGGTAGACCAACTCTGATCCCTTGAGGTCTTCTCGAAGAGATATATCGTTCATTCGTCAAATTCTTCACTGACATATTCACTGATAGGTTCTCAACTTTCGGGAATGCATAAATAAGCTGAAAATCTGTTAATAGGTAACTGTCAAGCTTACCGTTTCTACCGTTTGCTGAAGGAGACAATGTATTCAATGGGTCTGTGAATTGATCACCAATAAAGGTGTTAGTAAGCCGAGCAGTCAGCCCAAAGGGTGATTCAATGCTCAATGCTGAGGACAGGAGTATTTTTGGTGCATACGGTGTTTGATTTCCCGAAAGATTCACGGTCTCTATTCCAATGGTTTGAAACCTGTCTGCAGCGAATATGGCATTCTGGAAAGTGGCAGATACATCGAGCTTGACATTGTATTGAACTTTACTAAGTTCAGATAAGTCAAAGCTCAACCCAAGTTCTACGCCTTCGTGGATGGTTTCTCCTCCATTGACTAGTCCAGAGCCAGTTCCACCTGCGGATTCAGACACGGGAATGATTTGGTTCGAAAAGTCGAGGTAGAAAGCTGTCACTTCAGCATAAAGACCTTTGGTAACGGCTGTTCTAATTCCAACTTCATAGTTCCAACTTAACTCTGCATCTAGCTGCTGTACAACTCCAGCTGCTGTTATCGCATCTTTAACTCTTGGCGGGGCAAAGCCTCTATGAACGCCACCAAAAAGATTGATGTTTCTATTGACTTGATAGTTGAAGCCTAAGCCAGGAATGATTTGAGATACACTCGTACCGTTTACGATGCTTGTGTCCCTTACGTCTCCGTTGAATCTATTTCTGAAAACATGGCGGTCGAAATCATAAAACTCGGCTCTTAAACCGGCATCAATACTGAGCTTTGAAGAGAGTTTGAATTTGTTCTGAACAAAGGCACTGAACGCATTCCCAGTTCTGTCTTCATCTGTAATAAGATCGCCAGATTCTGCTGTAGGGAAGCTTCCATTCACCCGTTGTTCATAGCCTTTTTCGTAGATATATCTGTAACCCGCAGTAAGCTCATTCTTTATTGAACCGAGATTATACTCAAGGTTAATGCGCTGCTCGAAACCAGCTACTTCGAATTGTCTATTTCTATTTCCTGTCCCATTTCTCATGTAGATGGCCCCGCCTGGAATAGAAGTGTCACCCCAAACTACGCCAGATAGATTGCTGGTGGTAGGGCTATATGAAAAGTCCTGCCTTCTCCAGTTACGTGTTGTACTGTAAGCATAGGCCATGGTTTGAAGGTTTAGTCTATCGCTTACACGATAACTATGTGTCAAACTGATTGAGTTCCTGTTAATATTGAGGCGATCATCTGGTGCAACATTGGTAAAGTCATTCCCTCCTTGGTCATACATTACTTGTGTAATCCCAACATAAGTGGAATTTGAGGTTTCGCTGTATAAGCCAAACTTCAAACCGAGCTGAGAACGATCAGACATTTGAAAGTTCACTTTACCAGTGAAATCATTTATATCGAAAGTAGAGACACCTAAGCCGTCTACCTGCTTCCTTAACAGGTTGAATTGGACACCTGTATTTCCGAAAGTGTTTCCATAACCTAGAAGGCCACTGAAATAGCCGTTTTCACCACCGCGCAGTTTCAAACTCAACGTTTCTTCTTCAGGAGGAGTTACAGTGATGTAGTTGATTACACCACCGACTGTTCTAGGTCCATATAATATCTGACCACTTCCTTTCAAAACTTCAACCCCAGCCATACGTTCAATGGCAGGAGTATAGTAGGCATCAGGTTCGCCATAAGGATTCAAGGCTACCGGTACACCGTCTTCCAGGATAAGCACATTTCTACTTCTATCAGGGTCGAGACCTCTGATGCCGATGTTTGCCCTTAGGCCAAGACCTTCCTCTTCCACTACATGTACTCCCGATATTCGTCTGAAGGCTTCACTACCACTTATTGGGTTAAGCAGCTTTAATTCTGACTGGCTCACGAAGTCTGCAGAACCGGGAATTTTTGTGAACAACTGGTTCCTAGATGCAATAATTGTCAGTTGCGGCACCTCATAAACACTTTCTTGAAACTCGAAGCTGAAGGTCAATAGATCACCAGCTTTGACATCTACGTTTTGCCTAATAGTTATAAAACCAATGGACGATATTTTCAGTATGTAACTTCCGGGAGAGATTCCCTTAAGCTCAAAAGAGCCGCTGTCATTGGAGGCTACTCCCAAAAGGGTGTTCTCTAGTACTATTGAAGCAAAGGGGATGGCAACCCCATCAGTACCTTTTACCTGACCATTTATTATAGCAGTATTTTGAGCAAAAATTGTTCCGCACACTATGGCTGAAATGACTAGTGATAAAGTGATTTTTCTTAAGCTACTTTTCATTATTTCTGTGTTTGGAGATTGACAGGGGCAAAATTCTTTCTTATTTAGATTAAATCCAAATAAAAATAAGAAGAAATCTTTAGCCTCTCTTATTCTGAGAGTTACTTCGAAAAGGCATTCAATTATTTACTATTTTTGAGCTTAATAGAAATCGAACTCTGATCATTTTTTGACTATGTCCAAGACGCAAGAGACGAAGCAAACTCCATTGATGAAGCAGTACAATGCCATCAAGGCAAAGCACCCAGGAGCGCTGCTGTTGTTTCGTGTTGGAGATTTCTATGAGACTTTTGGAGAGGATGCGATCAAGGCCAGTAAAGTGCTCAATATTGTATTGACAAAACGGGCTAACGGAGCCGCCAGCCACATCGAGTTAGCAGGCTTTCCGCACCATTCATTAGACACTTACTTACCAAAACTTGTCCGAGCAGGAAATCGAGTGGCCATTTGTGATCAGCTAGAAGATCCAAAGTCTGTTAAAGGGATTGTCAAAAGAGGCGTGACAGAATTAGTCACTCCAGGCCTTTCATTTAATGATAACGTACTCGATCAGAAGCGGAATAACTATTTGGCCTCAATTAGTTTTGGAAAAGACGAGATCGGAGCTGCCTTTCTAGATTTATCAACAGGAGAGTTCCTTACTGCACAGGGAAAGCCGAGTTACATTGACAAGCTGATCCAAGGGCTAAACCCTTCGGAGTTTATATACTCGAGGGCGCAAAAGGATGAGTTTGCTGCCCAGTACCAAGATAATTTCAATACCTATCAATTAGATGACTGGGTATACGCCTTTGACTATGGCTATGAAAAGCTGACTGATCATTTCTCTACTAAATCACTCAAAGGTTTCGGTGTACAGGAAATGGACTTGGCGATTTCAGCCGCGGGAGCCGTCCTTTACTACCTAGAAGATACGGAGCACAAGGAAATTGGCCATATCGCTTCTATCAGCAGGATAGAAGAAGACAAATATGTTTGGCTAGATAAGTTTACCATTAGAAATCTCGAGCTAGTATATCCACAGCAAGAGGGAGGGATTCCACTCATCCAAATTCTCGATAAGACCCTAACTCCGATGGGTTCAAGGATGCTGAAGCGCTGGATGGTTTTACCCTTGAAAGAGAAAAAGAAAATAGAAGAACGCCTCTCGATTGTCGATGCCTTCTATGCCGATAACGACCTGAGCGAAAGCATTGCCGAAGCCATGGACGGCATTGGCGATTTAGAAAGACTAATATCGAAAGTGGCGGTGGGTAGAATTAATCCACGAGAACTTAATCAGCTAAGGATTGCACTTCAGCGGGTCGGGCCTATGAAGGCGGCAATGGCCGCTTCTTCACACAAGTCACTACAGGCCTTGTCGAAGCAGCTTGATGAATGCGGTAAGCTCTTGGCGAGGATTGAGCTACAGCTGAAAGAAGATGCGCCTATGCTGGTGCATCAAGGAGGTATTATTGCTGAAGGAGTTGATTCGGAGCTGGACGAGCTAAGGGCAATAGCTTTTAGCGGGAAAGACTACCTCGTTCAAATTCAACAGCGCGAGAGCGAAGCCACTGGAATTACCTCATTAAAGATTGCCTATAACAGAGTTTTTGGATACTATTTAGAGGTTAGCAATGCCCATAAAGATAAGGTACCTGAAGAATGGATTCGGAAACAGACACTCGTCAATGCCGAACGCTACATTACCCAAGAGCTCAAGACGTACGAAGAGAAAATTATCAATGCTGAAGACCTGTATAAGGTAATTGAGCAAAGGTTATTTGCCGATCTGGTTGAATTCGCTGCTGGTTTCACCGCTCAAGTGCAAAGAAATGCTGGAGTTATTGCGACTATCGATTGCTTGATTTCATTCGCTACAATTGCCAAGGCATATAATTACTGCCGTCCAGAAATGAATGATAAAATGTTGATCGATATTCAGGATGGGAGGCACCCAGTTATAGAGCAGCAATTACCAGTTGGTGAGCCTTATGTACCGAATGATGTCTTGCTTGACGATCATACCCACCAAATTCTGATCATAACGGGTCCCAACATGGCAGGTAAGTCTGCTTTGTTAAGACAGACGGCTTTGATTGTATTAATGGCGCAAATGGGGTCCTATGTTCCAGCGTCAAAAGCGAAGCTGGGTATCACAGACAAAGTATTCACGCGTGTAGGTGCTTCAGATAACTTATCAAAAGGTGAATCCACCTTTATGGTCGAGATGACAGAAACGGCTAGCATCCTGAATAACCTTTCCGAACGAAGCCTAGTATTGATGGATGAAATCGGCCGAGGAACAAGTACTTATGACGGTATCTCCATCGCTTGGTCAATTGTGGAGTATCTACACAACCACAATAAGTTCAAGGCGAAAACGCTCTTTGCCACGCATTACCATGAACTGAACCAGTTGGAAGAAGACTTTCCGGCCATTAAGAACTTTAACGTTTCTGTGAAAGAGGTTGGTAAAAAGGTAATCTTCATGCGGAAGCTCAAAGAAGGCGGAAGTGAGCATAGTTTCGGTATCCATGTCGCTCAAATGGCGGGTATGCCAAATCCAGTGGTAATTAGAGCCGCAGAGATTATGAGCCACCTGGAAAAGGATAAAATCCGTAATCAGACAGGGGACATGATGAAAGAAGTACCAAAGAACAACTTCCAACTGAACCTCTTCGAAGCAGACCCAACTTTTATTGAGATAAAAGAGCTGTTAGAGAACCTAGATATCAACACTATCTCGCCAGTAGAGGCATTATTGAAGTTGAATGAGATAAAGGGTAAGCTGAAAGATTAATTTTTTTCAGCAAGCCGTTGCAAATTAGAAGCCCTTCACTAAATTTGCATTCCGTTTCGCAGCAAGTGCGAAATTTTGAGTACTGAAATAAGCGAGAGTAGCTCAGCTGGTAGAGCACGACCTTGCCAAGGTCGGGGTCGCGGGTTCGAATCCCGTCTCCCGCTCAATAACTTAGAAGCGTGATCGCGATCACGCTTTTTTGGTTTAGAGCCATTTAAAACAAAGGACTACCTAGTAGTTCAAGCCGGAGTGGTGGAATTGGTAGACACGCAAGACTTAAAATCTTGTGAGCTTTGCTCGTGCGGGTTCAAGTCCCGCCTCTGGTACGTCAAAAGGCCCCTTTTTAAGGGGCTTTTTTCGTTTAGTATTCTTGGGTACAACATAGGTACAACAATTTGATACTCCCTATGGACTGTCTTTTCACACACCAAATATGATTTATGTTTCCATGCTGTAGATTCACTATTCTCTACATGACATGTTTGTTTGGGTTAAAAACTGCCTTTTTAGAGTGTATCGGTAATTTTCATGTTATCCCAAAAGATGATCGGACAAAACCTGAAAAAAGAATGTCTGTTTCTCAGTTTTTTCTCATCTCAATTGGGAAATAGATGGGAAATGCTACCGAGCTTTTCGAAAACTATGAAATGAATGAGGAATAAACCCAGCTATTACTTAAATGATAATCGCAAAGATCGATCATCATTTTTCCTAAATCAAGGTCTCAAACATTTGCTCAGGACTTTACACAGTCCGCTCCGCTTATGACGGTTATACAGTGGCATGCTCTTTTTTGATTCCCAAACTGTCGCCACTCATTTTTAGTCAATTTGATTCTACCATTCTCCTTCTCAATCACAGCAAGTTGAATGGCAGACTTAAACATTTTATTAAAATACTTGTCTCAAGTAGGGTTTAATTGAACAAGTTTGTATTATTAAAAGTAGCACATTAAGCTAATTGGCTTAACACCTAAACATCGCGGAAATTAATACTAGACTTCACATAGTACTTCTATGCTTTGTGCTGACGCTTGGATTCTGTTCAAACGTCAGTAGTCAGACTCCTCGCCCCTCTGCAAAAAGTAACAAGTCAATTATTCCTTTTCTATCCTTGGGTAATTCGCTTACTCAGCGAACGAAAAATCTCGTTCTTAATTCGGCAAAAGGTTACTCTAAAGTTCTTTTTTTAGTCTGCATGGAGGGTATTTCCTCATTAAGGTGTAAAGTGAATCAAGAAATACGGTCATGCATGACAAGCATTAATGAATGGAAATAATACTACCATACTTTTCAAATCATAAGAGCCTCAATTCCGTTAGGGTTGATAATTCACTGGACTTTTCAGTCTATAGTGGAGTAAATTCTTATGGTTTAAGTCTAGTGCTTATTTGCCTATTGCTGATTTCGGCATCATTACCTCTAGCTGCGCAAACAGCCATTACAACAATTAACGCCACCACTGCGAGTTCTATCAGCAGCACTAAAAATGTTACCGCACCTGCGGATGCCGTAGTTACAGTTAAAGCTTATGATGTCACATATGGTACTGGTAATTTGGAACCTCTCAGTTCCTTTGTAGTGGGTGGATCGACTTACAGCAACCTAATAGGCCCTGACACTGTAATCTTACAAAGGCAATTTGTGGGTGACGAACAGCTCACTATTTTTTATTCAAGAACCTCATTTGATGCTGCTCCAACTCCAGGTACCATTGGTATTGAGACAACTGGAGTAGTGGCGGCAGATTCTCTTTATTTACTATCTGCATTAAATGCAGGCTTGACCAATGTACTATCAAACGTTGATGACGTATCAGCAGGTTTCGAAGTAGAAATTGAACGAATTGACTACATCTGGTTTCAAGGTATTCAATCCTCTGAGCCTACGCTTTCTGCGTTTCCAATATTTGATTTAGACGGGAATGACAATGTGGCAATTGCGGCTATCACTTCTTTAGACTCAAATGGAGAACCAGCTTCCTATGGTCGATTAGTTGGCATAGGAAGTAATGCTTGGACGGGAGGAAATATTAGTATTGGAGACATCACGGTGTTTAGGCAAGAAACAGCCGCTCTCGATAATCTTCCTTTTCAAAACTTTAATGGTCAAAATGTAGAAGGCATGTCCGTTACATTTGACGATTTAGAGATAGGCGTTTCGGAAAGTTTTTATGGCTATTCCCTGTTTGCGCCAGATGTTGTTGATGGATATACATCAGGTGTGCTTGGCGCAGGGCCACATGACCCAGAAACAGGCATTGACTTGTCTGACATCTCGACTTTCCCTGACGATACACCGCGTAGTATAGCGGGATTAGACCTCATCATCTCAGCTTCTGCGGCAGCTTCTGTAAATAATGTCATAGCTGAAACAGTTGGGCCTGGAGGTTATAAAGACGCACTTAGAACATGGCTGAAAGCCAATGACGGAGCGTTTGTGTCTAATGGAGGTGCGGCCGCTAGCGAAGGAAACAGTATCGGATTTTGGGAAGACCAGTCTGTGGGTAAACACAATTATTCTACTTCGGGTACAGTTCCTACCTTTAGAAGTACGTCTAGCAACATTAATTTTAATCCTGCAGTAGACTTCATTGAAAATGCTGAAAGGGCACTTGCAACGGTAAATAATGCTGATTATAACGACAAAGTGTCTAATACGGGATTTCTTTCAAAGGGGATTAACATTGCATTTCGAACAAACTCTAATGACATCACCACAAAACAGCAGTTATTTGAGGAAGGTGGTGGCACCAATGGTTTAGGTATATATATCCGTGCAGGCAATCTACATTTATCAGTATGGAATAGAGGAGGACAGGCCGAAGGAGACTGGAATGATGATGGCAGCGGCATTCAGACTGTATCTACCAGTTTAGCGCTCAATACAGAATACATTGTTACTCTAGAATTTGATGGAGACGACTCTGGTTCGAAAAACGGTAGCATTACTGGCTACCTTAATGGTCAGTCTTTCGGAGTACTTTCGGACCCATTTGGGCAAGGCGTTGGTTTATTGTATAACCATACTGGAGGAATTGAGTTGGGAGACTCAGATGGCTCTAGGTATGACGATGGTGGTACTTCAGCCACATCTTTTGAAGGTGAAATTGCAGAATTCATCTATTGCAATGAACCGACTTCATTCCCGGCAGCACAAAGGCAAAAAATTGAAAGCTATCTAGCCATTAAATACGGAATTACATTAGATCAGAGTACAGCACTCAATTATGTGAACTCTGACGGCAACATCATTTTCAATACAACCAACCCAGCCGCAATCGGTGGTTACTTTGAATATAACAATGACATCGCAGGCATTGGGAGAGATGATGCTTCAGAGCTTGAGCAGCTAAGGTCCAAAAGCGAAAACGCAAACAGTATCCTAACCATTGAGCGTGCAGGGAGCATTGGTAATAACAACACTTGGTTAATATGGGGAAATGATGGGGCCGCTACGGCAGAAACAGATTTACTCACTGCACCCGATACAATTGACCTGCGTATTAGCAGGGTTTGGAGAGTAGCAGAAACGAATGAAGTTGGGAATACCTCAGTAACCTTCGACCTCAATGAATTAGGTTTAACAAGTAAATCTGCTAGCGAACTTAGTCTTCTCGTAGCCGGTAACAGTTCAGACGCAGACTTCGGCACTGCCACAGTAATTTCCGGAGGAATCATCAGTGGTACTGACATTACTTTCAGTGGGGTAAACCTCGCGGATGGTCAATACATTACTTTGGGCACAGAATATTTTACTTGTTCTCCCGGCGGAGTAGACACCGACATTTACGTTTGGCTTAGGGCAGATATCGATGCTTTCAATACTGGAACAACCCAGGCTACCAATGGACAAACAGTAGCAACATGGGCAGATCAATCTCTTTCTGGCATTGACGCAACTGAAGATGGTAATGCTCCTCAATTCAAAAACAATGCAACCGACAACATCAATTTTAACCCTGCGCTTGATTTTGACGGGGTTAATGATCGATTAGACCTTG
>Ga0075118_10000101_pt1 | contig 84544 bp, 86 predicted proteins | sample AntAceMetag02UKE_FD_69794 | JGI IMG/M metagenome (GOLD analysis project Ga0075118, IMG submission 69794) | Saline lake microbial communities from Ace Lake, Antarctica - Antarctic Ace Lake Metagenome 02UKE | ecosystem: Environmental > Aquatic > Non-marine Saline and Alkaline > Saline | place...
AGGCGTGAGAGTTCGAGTCTCTCCTTTCGCACCAACTTTATGTAATAGTTCGAGGCGCTGGCTGCGCTGTTTTAACGTAACCCCTCACTACTCGAGCGAGGGTGTACGTACATCTTTTTTGGGAAGAGTATGGACGCGACATTAGAGACAGTAAGTAACTTAGAAAGAAAAATGTCAATTTCTGTGCCAATGGCCGAGATTAACAGTGAGGTGATTTCCCGACTGGGTCATTTGTCAAAGACCGTCAAAGTAGCGGGGTTTAGGCCTGGCAAGGTTCCCATGAAGATTGTTGAGCAGCAACATGGTGGTCAAGTGCGCAGTGAAGTGATGAGTGATGTCATTGGAAAGAATTTTGGAGCAGCGCTAGAGCAAAAAGAGTTAAAAATAGCCGGGCTTCCTAAAATCGATGTTCAAGCGAAGGCGGAGGGAGACGAAACCTTCGTGTTTAGCGCCACCTTCGAGGTTTATCCCTCAATCGAAGTAAAGGATATTACGACGTGCACAATTGATAAGGCTACAGTCAATGTTGGAGATGCAGAAGTTGATTCAACTATTGGCATCATGCAAAAACAACGAGCTACTTTTGTCGCTCAAGATAAAGCCGCAGAGAGTGGAGATCAAATAAAATTAGATTTTAAAGGATCGGTCGATGGCGAGCCTTTTGAGGGGGGGGCTGGCGAGGGTGTAGTGATGCCCCTTGGAGAGGGTCGGTTAGTTGCTGATTTTGAAAATGGGTTGACGGGATTGAAAGCTGCCGATGAAAAGTCCTTTGACGTGCAGTTTCCTGAGGATTATCCCAGCAAAGATTTAGCGGGGAAAAAAGCTCTGTTTGAAGTTAAGGTTCACGAGGTTTTGGGTGCAGTTTTACCTGAAATTGACTCAGATTTTGCTAAGAAGCTAGGTTTTGAGGATGGCGATGTAGCAAAGCTTCGTGTTGACGTTAAGAAAAACGTCGAAACCGAGGTGGCTAAACGGTTGGAGTCGCGCCAAAAAGATCTTGTTATGAAGGTGTTGCTTGATCAGGTGGAGTTTGACGTGCCTCAAGCTTTGATTGATGAAGAGGGGCAGAGACTTTCTGAGCAAATGAAGCAGAATATGGAATCTCGAGGAATGAAAGTTGGGGATGTTACCCTTCCCAAAGAGATGTTCGTCGAAGAAGCGACGCGTCGCGTTAAGCTAGGATTAATCATTGCCCACGTCGCAGAAAAAAATGAATTGCAGCCTAAGCCTGATCAACTTAAAGAAGTGGTTGAGGAAATGGCGACTGGATATGAAAAGCCCCAAGAAGTTCGAGATTGGTACTACAAAAATACTCAACATTTGAGAGAGATAGAATCGTTTGTTGTTGAGAAAAATGTGGTCTCTTGGGCCTTAGGAAAAGCGCATTTAAAGGAAGTTGAGTTGAGCTTTAATGAACTCATGGGTATAGATCAATGACGATGAATAGCGGGGACTACCAAGCACCCACTGCACTTGGAATGGTGCCGATGGTCATTGAGCAAAGTGGCCGCGGAGAACGAGCCTATGATATTTACTCACGCCTCCTAAAAGAGCGAGTTATCTTCCTGGTAGGCCCGGTAAATGACTTAACTGCGAACTTAGTGGTTGCGCAGCTCTTGTTTCTCGAGTCTGAGAACCCTGATAAAGACATTTCGCTTTACATCAACTCACCAGGTGGGGTCGTCTCGGCGGGTATGGCTATTTATGACACCATGCAGTTTATTAAGCCCGACGTGAGTACTTTGTGCATCGGACAGGCGGCGAGTATGGGAGCGTTTTTGCTAACAGCTGGTCAAAAAGGTAAACGGTTCGTGCTTCCTAACTCTCGTGTGATGATTCATCAACCACTTGGCGGTTTCCAAGGGCAAGCGTCCGATATTGAAATCCACGCGAAAGAGATCCTTTATCTCAAAGATCGCTTAAACGGTTTGTTGTCGAAACATACGGGGAAACCCATTGACGAGATAAAAAACGATACCGATCGAGATAATTTCCTCGGAGCCGAGGAGGCCGTAACGTACGGTTTGGTTGATGAGGTGTTGTCTAAAAGAAGTTAGAAACTGATGCGTTAAATCGTGTCACAATTTCTGTTAGAGATATTTAAATTTGAAAAAATCAATAGTGTTTCATGACTGAAAATAACGACAGTAGTACAGACAAGCTTCTTTATTGCTCTTTTTGCGGAAAGAGTCAACAAGAGGTAAAAAAGTTAATAGCAGGGCCTTCTGTGTTCATCTGCGATGAATGCATTGAGCTGTGTAACGATATTATTCTAGAAGAGGCGCTAGCTGAGACGGGTTCCGAGGATAAGTCATCATCTTTACCTGTTCCTAAGGAAATTAGAGAGAGTCTTGATGAGTACGTTATTGGACAGGAATTAGCAAAACGTATTCTTTCAGTTGCGGTTTATAACCATTATCGACGGTTGCACGAGACCGTTGACGACGGCGTTGAGCTGTCTAAGTCTAATATATTACTGGTTGGCCCCACTGGTTCAGGCAAAACACTACTTGCTCAAACGCTTGCGCGTTTATTGAATGTACCCTTTGTGATGGCCGATGCCACGACCCTTACCGAGGCTGGTTATGTGGGCGAAGATGTAGAAAACATCATTCAAAAGCTTCTGCAAAAGTGTGACTATGATGTTGATCGCGCTCAAAGAGGCATCGTCTATATTGACGAGATCGATAAAGTTTCAAGAAAAACCGATAATCCATCAATCACGCGGGATGTTTCTGGTGAGGGTGTTCAACAAGCACTTCTTAAGCTTATTGAGGGAACCATTGCATCGGTGCCACCCCAGGGTGGTCGTAAACATCCGAATCAGGAATTCGTCCAGGTAGATACCAGTAATATTCTGTTCATCTGTGGGGGCGCATTTGATGGGTTAGAAAAAATCATCAGAGACCGATCTGATAAAAGCGGCATTGGTTTTGGCGCGGAAGTGAAGCCCAAAAATGTTGCTCGAGATATTGGCCACGTGTTAAAAAGCGTCGAGCCAGGGGATTTGATTAAGTTCGGTTTGATACCTGAGTTTGTTGGCAGGCTACCGGTGTTGGCGACGTTAGAAGAGTTAGATGAAAAGGCGCTGATACAAATACTAATTGAACCAAAAAACTCACTGGTTAAGCAATATAAAAAAATGTTTGCTATGGAAGGTGTTGAGTTAGATATTAGATCTGACGCACTTTCCGTGATTGCCAGAAAATCAGTTGAAAGAAAAACGGGAGCAAGGGGTCTCAGGTCGATTATTGAGAGCGTGCTGCTTGATGTGATGTATGAGCTCCCTTCGATAAAAAACGTTGAGAAGGTCGTTGTGGACGGAAGCTCTGTGTTGGAGGGAACGAAACCACTTTTGATTTACTCCGACAAGGGTGACGCTGCATCCGAACCACTAGCATCGAACGCATAATGTTTGTTTGGTCTTGAATTTTTGTATTTTGTCTCAATGTATGAAGTCAGTCTGATAACGCTAAAGGTCCAAACATGAGTGAGAAGCTTCAGGAAAATGAGACAAATAGTACGTACCCTCTAATTCCTCTTAGAGATGTCGTCGTCTTTCCTCACATGGTGATACCACTGTTCGTTGGGCGCGCAAAATCAAATAAAGCGTTGGAAGTAGCAATGGAAGCGGGCAAGCATGTCATGCTCGTCGCTCAAAAAACTGCAGCGAAGGACGATCCTGATGCCTCGGACCTGTATCAAGTTGGCAGCATTGCCAACATTCTTCAAATGCTCAAGCTTCCCGATGGGACTGTTAAGGTTTTAGTCGAGGGCGTTAATCGGGCTCGCGTGGAGCGCGTGCTGGACGAGGAAACACACCTCAGTTGCGAGATTAAAGAAATCGAGTCAACAACTGGTGACGCATCCAAGCTGGAGGGTATGCGCAGAGCTCTGGTCACGCAATTTGAGCAGTACGTTAAGGTTAATAAGAAAATACCGCCGGAGATCCTGACCACCCTAGCAGGCGTTGATGAGGCTGGTAGATTAGCTGATACAGTCGCTGCTCACCTGCCATTAAAAATCGGTCAGAAGCAAGAAGTGTTGGAGTTGGCTGACGTAAAAAAGCGTCTCGAACACTTATTGGCTTTGTTAGAGTCCGAGTTGGATATCATGCAGGTCGAACGTCGTATTCGGGGGCGCGTGAAGCGCCAGATGGAAAAGAGTCAGCGAGAGTACTATCTGAACGAGCAAGTTAAGGCGATACAAAAAGAGTTGGGTGATTCAGAAGATGGTGCGGATATCGAGGAGCTTGAGAAAAAAATTAAATTAGCCCGCATGCCGAAAGAGGCTAAAAGTAAGGCTGATGGAGAGTTGAAAAAATTGAAATTAATGTCCGCAATGTCGGCGGAGGCATCGGTGGTTAGGAACTACATAGAGACTTTGATTGGTTTGCCCTGGAAGAAGAAAAGTAAAGTTGCGACTGACCTCAAGGCCGCTGAGCGTATCCTGAACGAAGATCACTATGGGTTAGATAAAGTAAAAGAACGAATCATCGAGTACCTTGCAGTCCAGCAGCGTGTAGATAAACTAAAAGCTCCGATTCTTTGTCTTGTGGGCCCTCCAGGGGTTGGTAAGACCTCATTAGGCCAGTCAATTGCCAAGGCGACTAATCGTAAGTTCACACGAATGTCATTAGGTGGCGTCCGAGATGAATCTGAAATTCGTGGACATAGAAGGACATATATCGGGTCGATGCCCGGTAAAGTTCTGCAAAACATGACCAAGGTTGCAGTACGAAACCCACTATTTCTATTCGATGAAGTTGATAAAATGGGTATGGATTTCCGTGGTGATCCGTCATCGGCGCTACTTGAAGTCTTGGATCCAGAGCAAAACGATAAATTTGCAGATCACTACGTAGAAGTCGACTACGACTTGTCCGATGTGATGTTCGTGGCGACTGCTAACTCGCTAAATATCCCAGGCCCTTTATTGGACCGGATGGAGGTCATTCGCTTGGCCGGTTACACGGAGGACGAAAAAATAAATATTGCTCTTCGTTACCTGTTACCAAAACAGCTGAAGAACAATGGCGTTGAGGAAGATGAGATCTCCATTTCAGATGGTGCCATCAGGGATATTGTTAGGTACTACACTCGAGAGGCTGGTGTGCGTTCTTTGGAAAGAGAAATCTCAAAGATCTGCCGTAAAGTGGTGACCGCTATTTCAGTAAAAAAAATCTCTAAAAAGATAAACGTAAATGGTAAAAACTTAGATAAATATCTCGGTGTGCGCAAATTCAGTTTCGGAATTGCTGAAAAGAAAAATCAAATCGGTCAGGTCACTGGTTTGGCTTGGACCGAAGTGGGAGGAGAGCTTTTAACCATTGAGTCAGTTATTCTTCCCGGAAAAGGAACGATACAGCGCACGGGTTCCCTAGGTGACGTGATGAAGGAGTCAGTTGAGGCAGCTCGCTCAGTTGTTCGCTCTCGAGCCCATGTTTTAGGGATCCCTGATGACGTTTTTGAGAAGCACGACATCCACGTGCATGTTCCGGAGGGTGCCACACCAAAAGATGGCCCGTCTGCTGGTGTCGCGATGACCATCGCACTGGTTTCGTCTATCACTAAGATACCTGTGCGATGCGACGTCGCAATGACCGGTGAAATCACACTGAGAGGCGAAGTGCTTGCGATTGGTGGTTTAAAAGAAAAACTATTAGCAGCTCATAGGGGAGGTATTAAGACGGTGTTAATACCCCAGGAAAATATAAAAGACTTGGTAGAAATACCCGAAAACATAAAAGGTCAATTAGAAATTCGTCCCGTAAAATGGATAGATGAGGCACTTGATATCGCTTTAGAACATCCTCCAATACCTCTGCCGGTCGAACAGTCTGAAGGAGTTGCAATCCCGCCAGCTGAAAATAATACTGGGAAATCTTCTCGGTTAAAGCATTAAAAAATGAGTGTCAAGGTTGATCATGTGAATTTATTACGTTTTTTTACGCAGTAAGCTTGACACGTATAAATTGGACTTGTTATAAGTAGCAGGGGATGTAGAGGCGTTAAGAAAAACATTTCGATGGTTTCATTGATGAGAGATTAAGAGATGGGCCAGAGATCTGGTCAATTAAGTATTTTTATAATAATTAAAACGAAAGGATTTGATATGAATAAATCAGAATTAGTAGAGGCGATGGCGGCTGCGGCCGACATTTCTAAAGCCGCTGCAGAGCGGGCATTAGACGGCGTTACAGCAGCTATAACTGGGGCGCTCAAGGCTGGAGATCAAGTCACGATTGTTGGGTTTGGTAGCTTCCTGGTTGCAGAAAGAGGAGAGCGTATGGGAAGAAATCCTCGTACAGGTGAGAGCATTAAAATTAAAGCTTCTAAGTCTCCTAAATTTCGGGCTGGTAAAGCGCTTAAGGATGCAGTAAACTAGCGCGCTTTTCGCAATTAGTACGGATAGTTTCTCGGAAGCTTAAGTTCATACTTAAGATTCTTCGGGTGCTTAGCTCAGCTGGTAGAGCGTCGCCCTTACAAGGCGAATGTCGGGAGTTCGAGCCTCTCAGCACCCACCAGACCGTTGTTAAGGAGTGGTAGTTCAGTTGGTTAGAATACCGGCCTGTCACGCCGGGGGTCGCGGGTTCGAGTCCCGTCCACTCCGCCAATATGAAAAAGGCGAACGCAAGTTCGCCTTTTTTGTTAATCTACGTCATTGATAATTTGAGACAGTTTTTTAGGTTCCCCACATGTTTGACTTCTTAAGTAAGTACAAAATATTCTCGCAGGCGATACTGGTTTTAATCGTTTTGACGTTCGCGTCTATTGGTGTCGGTTCTTATTTTAGCTCCGGTAATTCAGCAGAGATTATTGCGGAAGTTGGGAAGTCAATAATCTCGCGTCAGGAATTAGCCATGATGGTCAGCCAAGAGCAAGATCGGCTCCGACCTCAGACCCAAGCAAACCCACAAGCCGCTGAGTATCTGCAAACTGCTGAATTCAAGAATTCAATATTAAATAATATGATCCAACGTCGCTTGTTACTGAATCAGGCCAGGAGTATGGGCATGATGGTCTCTCCAGAGGAGTTGACAGAGGTGATTGGAGCTGTTCCCGCATTCTTTGATGATTCAGGTGCGTTTTCCGTCGAAAAATATGAACGACTCTTGCGCGCGCAAAATTTAGTGCCGGCCGAATTTGAGTCTCAAATCGAGCAAGATTTGTTGGTGGGGCGGCTACAAAACGTTATCACTCAGAGCGCTATCGTTTCAGACTCAGTTGTGAGTCGGTTAGTTAGGCAGCGTGGTCAGCAGCGAGAGGTCAGTCAGTTAATTTTTTCTCCCGCTAAGTATCGAGAATCGATCGAAGTAACTGATGAAGACGTGCGAAAATATTTTGATGACAACAAGAATCTATTTAAACTTCCAGAGCGCGCAAAGGTTGAATATTTAGTGCTCAATGAAGAGTCAGCTGCAGCTTCTGTCTCCATTTCTGAGGACGAACTGCGTCAGTCCTATGAAGATCGAATTGCTGAGTTCCAAGGTGTTGAAGAACGTAGGGCGAGTCATATACTAATTTCAGTGATAGAAGAAGGATCTGATGCTGAAAAATTTGCTGCTCGTTCGCGTTCTGAGGAGCTGCTGCAAATTGTGAAGAGGGATCCTGCTCAGTTTGGAGCCTTGGCTCAAGAGTTTTCAAATGATCCCGGGTCGGCTGAAAGTGAAGGTGATCTTGGTTTCGTGCAACGTGGTCTCATGGTTGAGTCCTTTGATAAAGCATTGTTTGAGTCCGAAATCGGATCCATTGTTGGTCCTATTGAGACGCAGTACGGTTACCACATCATCCGTATCGATGATGTTAAAGCAGTCAACACCACATCTTTTGAAGATGCGAGGGAAGAGATTGAAAAAGGTGTGCGTCAATCTAAAGTTGACGATACATATCTCACTGCCTCGCAAACATTTAGCGATCGGGTGTATACCGACTACGACAGTCTCGGACCGGTTGCTGATGAATTGGGTCTCACCATACAAACCAGCGATTGGGTGAGTCGTGAAAGCGCAGGCTACAACACACTTCTCGAAAAACCAGAGCTCCTTCAAGCTATATTTTCTGCAGAGTCACTGGAAGAGAAACGCAATACAGAAGCCTTTGAAGTGCAGCCTAAAACATTAGTGGCTGCGCGGGTGATTGAGTATGCGCTCGAAGAAGAGATGAAATTCGAGGATGTTGCAGGTGAAATTAAGGACTTTCTTAAATCGCAGGGTGCTCTCGATAAAGTCGTTTTGGAGGGTGAATCTACTCTCGCTGCCATTCAAGGCGGTGACGAAGCCACTTCAGACGATTGGTCTAAACCAGGGATGGTTACGTTGGTAAAACGGCAAGGCCTGCATCCGGAGGGCCTGAGAGCTATTTTTGGCGTTTCCAAAGATGAATTGCCTGCTCATGTAGGGATGACCATTGATGATGGTCGTTATGTCATCTTTCGGGTAACCAAGGTGGTTGATTTAGAAGAGGTTACAGACGACGATTTGAGTACCGCAAAAAGGCAGTTAGCTCAGATGCTCATGCAGCAACAGATGAGCGCATACATTGCAAGTCTGCGTGAAAATGCGAATGTTCGTATCAAAAGCGACTCGGAGAGTCTTAATAACTAGTCAAATTAGTTACCGGATTAGTCTAATGGGGCTACTCCGGCAGTGTTAAAACCTGCATCAACGTACGTTATTTCCCCAGTAATGCCGCTTGCTAAATTACTAAGAAGAAAAGCAGCGGCGTTCCCAACTTCCTCGGTGGTTACATTTCTTTTCAAAGGGGCTGTTTTAGCTGCAAATGACAGTAGTTTGGAGAAGCTTCCAATACCTGCGGCAGCCAAGGTTTTGATTGGGCCTGCAGAGATCGCATTGACCCGGATATTGTCGGAGCCAAGGCTATGAGCCATGTAGCGCACATTAGCTTCAAGACTGGCCTTTGCCAAGCCCATGACGTTGTAGCTGGGAAATGCTCGTTGTGACCCTAAATACGTCAATGCCAGTAGTGACGCATTGCGTCCCACCATTAATGGATGAGCTGCTTGAGCGAGGGCTGAGAAGCTGTAAGAGCTGATGTCATGGGCAACTTGAAATGCTTCCCTCGTCACGGAGTCAAGATAGCTACCGCTTAATGATTCTCTTGGCGCAAATGCAATTGAGTGCACGAGCCCATCAAGGTGTCCCCACTCAGTCTTTAATGAATCGAAAAGCGCATGAATTTCTTCGTCGCTGCCAACATCGCAGGGGAGTACGAGGTCGGTATTAAAGTCCTTCGCAAGATCTCTAACTCTTTTTTCTATTTTCTCACCGCCTGCGTAACTGAACGCGAGGGTAGCCCCTTCCCGCATGGCCGCTTTAGCAATCCCATAAGCGATTGACCGATTGCTTAGAAGGCCCGTAATTAATAATTTTTTGTCAGTAAGGAGTCCCATTGATTTACCATTTGATAATTGTGGTCGTTATTTTAACGCCCTAGCATCTGAGATACACTCGGAATTGTAAAGTCTTTATAAATGACTAATTTTTGAGCTACTCGTATCGAGGACCCACTCAGCTTATTCCACGTTTTAAGCGCCTTGATGGATACTCCGTAGCGTTTAGCGATTCCAGAGAGAGTATCTCCCGATTTAATTCGATAAACGATCTCTTTGCCATACAGTGAGTTGGGTTGAGAGAACTCAGGAAGCTGCCAGGTTTCATTTAGATTCGAGGGCTGTGACTCGGAGGGCCAAGGTACAAGTACCGATTGACCTACCTGTATCGGGAAATATGGTTTTAAGCCATTGATGGCGCGGAGCTTGTCGACGCTGATGTTGAATTGCTTAGCCGTCTGAGAAAGCGTATCTCCTTTTTTGAATTGGTAGGTCCCCCAGCTTAGTAATGGGGCTTTATGATTATTTAGATTCTTTTTAAATATTTCCGTCCGATCGCTCGGGATGAGCATTAAGCTCCCCCCATCTGTTGTGAAGATTGGGCGATTATGTGACGGGTTCAGCATTTCAAATTCTTCTATATCAATGTCTGCAAATTTAGCGGCTAATTTTATATCTATGAGGTTAGAGACGTGTACAGGTGTGAAATATGCATAGTCCGCCACATGTGGTAATGCCAGAGAACCTGCGTGTGCTTCAAGGATAATGTTTTTAATGGCTTGTAGTTTGGGGACATAATTTCTTGTCTCTTTTGGCATTTTTAGGTCGAAATATGTGGTTCCTTTGCCTCGCTTCTTGTTGCGTTTAATCGCTCGCCTCAGCCCATTTTCTCCCCAATTATATGCCGCCAAAACAAGCTGCCAGTCATTGAACTCGGCATGTAATGTTTCCAGGTAGTCCAGTGCTGCTGTAGTGGATGCAATAACATCTCTGCGCTCATCACGCCACCAGGTTTGTTCTAGGCCGTAATTTTTGCCTGTCGATGGTATAAATTGCCATAGGCCAGCGGCGTGCGCTCGAGAGTAGGCCACTGGGTAGTATGCGCTCTCGACCATGGGAAGTAAGGCCAACTCGGTTGGCATATTTCTTTTCTCTATTTCAGCCAGGATATGGTGCATGTACTTCTGGCTGCGGTTAAAGATGCGTGCTACATAATCAAGATTACTCTTATAGCGTTTTTCGTAATTATGTACGCGCTTACCTTGAGCGTTTTTATGGATAAATAATTTTTGATCTATCCGTATTAATGATCCGTTTAGTTTATTCCAGGTTTTTAGCGCTCTTACGGTTACCCCATAGCGTTTAGCAACGCCAGAGAGTGTGTCTCCTCGCTCTACTCGATAAATGATTTCTTTTTCGCCATAAAGGATGTCGGGCATGCCAAATCCGTCTATGACACGGGGCCAAATGCTGGGGATTGAGTCCAGTGATACTTCCTGTGAGCCATTTTGCGCATCGAGATCGATATAGTTGAACGACCAGAAACTCACCGTTTTTATGTCATGTTCAGTGAGGAATTTTCGAACAATTTCTTGATCGGTCTTATCAAGAGCTGTATCCGCAAGAGCAGTATTTAGTGCGATACAAGCAATGAGGGCTGAGATTAATGACAATTTATTTTGGAGATGCATAGTTGTGACGCTATTCAAACAGTGATCTTGAGGCTAAAAATCATTTTTCCATTTTCTTATCGTAGCAAATACTTCTACCGCATTAGAGAGTGTGTCGTGCGCCTTAGCTTGCGCCGCTTGGATAACTGTTGGCTCGTTACACCGAAGGAATGGGTTCACAGATTTTTCAAACCCAATTGATGTTGGTAAGGAAATTTGTTGGTTCGACATTTTAAAATTAATCAGATGTTCATAATCAGCCAATGCCGAGTTATTCGGTTCCAATGCGCGAGCAAATTTAATGTTGGATAGTGTGTACTCATGAGTGCAGTAAACCTCCGTCGAGTCAGGTAAATGCGCAAGCTTTTCCAGGGATTGAAACATTTGTGGTGGGGTGCCTTCAAAGATTCTCCCGCATCCACATGAGAACAGAGTATCCCCACAAAACACCCGTTTATCATCAAAATAGGCAATGTGTCCTGACGTATGTCCAGGTATATCAAGGATGTTAAACGTGAGGTCTAATTGGTCAAACCTCACTTCGTCGCCTTCAACGAGCTGGTGCGTTATCTCAGGAATACTTTCGGTCTTAGGCCCATACACAGGCACATTACACTTATCAATGATATTCAGGATCCCCCCGACGTGATCGGCGTGATGGTGCGTGATCAGAATAGCGGATAGAGCCAGCTTTCTGGATGCTAAGAATTCCAGAACAGGTAGTGAATCACCGGGATCAACAATCACTGCGTGCGTTTGATTATGGATTGTCCAAATGTAATTGTCTTGGAAGGCCTTAACCGGATAGACTTGCGTATTATTCATATACTCTCATCTTTGATGCCAGCAGATTAAATGTCAACACGTGAGGATAAAGTAAATTTAGTCGATTGTTTTTCAGGGTCTTTAGGAAAAGATCTGCTGGGTGCAGAGCGACCCATATTTGAGGGTATGGTCTCAGATGTTTTTGGATTCAACGCTGTTCAAGTTGGTTTTCCTCAGCACGACTTTTTAGCCCATAGTCGTATTCCTAATAAGTTTGTGATGTCTGAATCGTCCTTCGGTCAGATTCGAGGGCTACCTCATCAAAATCCCATAAAATCGAACTCAATAGACTTGGTGGTTCTACCGCATGGCTTAGAGTTCAGCATAAACCCACATGGGGTTGTCAGAGAGATTGAGAGAATTCTGGTGCCTGGTGGTTCGCTGGTGCTGTCAGCATTTAATCCTATGAGTCTTTGGGGCGTACGTCACCTTTTGAAGAAATGCACGGTTAAGGAAAATGGTGTTCCAACAGAGTTGTTAAGTTTGTGGCGCGTTAAAGATTGGTTAAAATTGTTGAGTATTGAAGTAGAGGCTGGACGGTGGGGGTTTTATCGTGCACCTGTTCATTCTGACAAATGGCGTGAGCGGTTTTTATTTATGGAATCTGCGGGAGATCGATGGTGGCCTATATTGGGTGGGGTTTATATGCTTAAAGGTGTAAAAAAGGTTCGAGGTATGCGTTTATCAATAGATCGTTGGCCTTCTTATCGGTCGGTTCGACCCGTGGTCGGATCAACGCATAAGGAAACTGCACAGATGATTGAGCTTGGTGGGGTGGATGAATGACGGCTAAGAGCACAATTGATATCTATACTGATGGTGCGTGCAAGGGCAATCCTGGTCCTGGTGGATGGGGAGCGTATCTGATATCTGGAGCGCATGAAAAGGAAATATTCGGAGGTGAGGCTGAAACTACAAATAATCGGATGGAGTTAACGGCGGTCATTGAGGCGCTACGAATGCTTAAGAATCCGTCAAAAATTCGTTTATTTATTGATTCGCAGTATGTGAAAAATGGTATTAATCTGTGGATTTCTAACTGGAAGAAGACGGGTTGGAAAACAAGCAATAAAAAACCTGTGAAAAACGTTGATTTATGGATGATGCTTGATGAACTCGTCCCTCGACATGAGATCGAATGGATATGGGTAAAAGGGCATGCTGGGAATTTAGGTAATGAGCGCGCTGATGATCTGGCCAATCGAGGCGTCCCGATTCGAATCGCTGATTAGTCTTATATTAAGGAGCATTGCGTGCGTTACGTAATTTTAGACACAGAGACGACAGGTCTGAGCCCGGCAAACGGTCATCGAATTATTGAAATTGCTGCGATTGAGGTCGAGAGTCGAAACGTTACAAATAAAGTCTTTCAGGTTTATGTGAATCCGCAACGTCTCGTAGAGCCAGAGGCATTTCAAGTTCACGGCTTGAGTGATGATTTTTTAGAAGACAAGCCGTTGTTTGATGTCATCGTTAACGACTTGTTGGCATTCGTTAAAGGCAGTCAGGTTGTGATTCACAACGCGTCTTTTGATGTTGGTTTTTTGAATATGGAATTTGAGAAACTAGGGCTTGGTGTATTTACTGAGTATTGTGATGGGGTCATCGACTCTTTGGCTTTGGCGCGACGCCTCCATCCTGGAAGGAGAAATTCACTTGATGCGTTGTGTGAGCGGTATTCGATTGATCGCTCGTCCCGAACACTTCACGGCGCTTTAATAGATACGCAGTTGCTTGCTGAAGTTTATTTAGCTATGACGCGAGGTCAAGATAGTTTATTGAGTGATGACGCTGATGAAGCGCAATTGATATCAAGCCAGGGATCTGAAGTTCCTGAGACTCATGTTCTTGTTGTGAATGCATCCAAAGAGGAGCTCAATGCACATGAAAAATATCTGGATCAATTAGAGCGTAGTGAGAATATTAAATCGGCGTGGACAATCGTAAACGAATAGGTGAGTCAGTTGGTTAACCTTAAGCCTGCGGGTTATACAAAATCAAATCTGCCTTCCAAGGTATGCGTCACTTGTCGAAAGTCGTTTTCGTGGCGTAAGAAATGGGCAAGAGATTGGGAGCAGGTGAAATATTGCTCGGAGCGTTGTCGTCGCTCAACCGTGTCGTGAGTTGATTATGAGACAGTTGCGCCTTATCTTGGGAGACCAGCTTAATTTAAATCACTCTTGGTTTAATGCGATCGAAAGTGACGTGGTTTACCTAATGATGGAGGTTAAGTCGGAGGCGAGTCGGTCTCCACAACATGCGCAAAAAATACTAGGCACATTCGCGGCGATGCGGTTTTTTTCAAAAACATTAACTGATCAAGGGCATCATGTTGAATATGTTGACATCAACGCTTCCGCAAATCATCACAGTTTTGGCGGTAATTTAGAACATTTCTGTTATAAATTAGCGATTAAGGAATTTATCTGGCAAGAGCCAGATTCTTGGTATGTTGATCAGGAGTTAAATGGGTTTCTTGATAGGTCCAAGCTATCCGGCGGCAGTGTCCCGTCGGAGCATTTCTACGAAGAGCGAGGTGCACTAGCCTTTTTCATGGAACAGAAAAAATCCTGGAAAATGGAGAATTGGTATCGGCATTTACGGCTCAAACATGACGTGTTAATGAGTGAATCTAAGCCCGTAGGAGGTGCTTGGAATTTCGACAAGGAAAATCGAAAAAACTGGCGTGGCGAGCCTACGCCCCGTTCCTTGCGGCGACCGAAGCATGACCATACGAAATTATGGGGTGAGATAGTAGAGTCTGGCATTACTACGTTCGGTAATCCGACCTCCGAAGCATTTCAATGGCCAGTGAGTCGTGAGGAATCATTGGTAATGCTTAAGGATTTCTGCTCTGCGAATATAAGGTTCTTTGGTGATTATCAGGATGCTATGTCAGTTAAGCATCAGACACTCTTTCATTCGCTACTCTCGTTTTCTTTAAATTTGAAAATGATTTCACCGCAAGAGGTAATTAATACGGTGGTTCAGGAGCTGGCTGAGGACCGGGAGAATATCGCAAGTATTGAGGGGTTTGTGAGGCAAGTGCTAGGGTGGAGGGAGTATATTCGTGGTATCTATTGGGCAAAAATGCCCGATTATTTGAAGAGTAATCACTTTCTATTTGGCAGAGAGCTACCTAGTTGGTTCTGGACGGGCGATGTTGGGATGAATTGTTTAAGTACAACCATTAAACAATCTTTGAATACTGCTTATGCGCACCATATACAGCGATTAATGATTGTCGGAAATTTCTCATTGCTGGCAGGGTTGAATCCTCACGATGTTCACCATTGGTACCTGGGCATCTATATTGACGCACTAGAGTGGGTTGAGGCACCTAATACGATTGGAATGAGTCAGTATGCGGATGGAGGCGTGCTTGCAACGAAGCCATATGTCTCCAGTAGTGCTTACATTAACCGGATGAGTGATTACTGTAAGGGTTGTCAATACAGCCGTAAAGAAAAGCACAATGAAAAATCCTGCCCATTCGACACGCTGTATTGGGACTTTTTGTCGAGTCAAAGAAGGTTTTTTGATAAAAACCCAAGAATGGCTATGATGTTGAAGAACTTGGATCGAAAATCAGATGAAGAGAAGAGTTTAATTGCGAATCACGCTAAGGTGTTGCGTGAGGGTATTGAAGAGTTATAAATTTTTTTAATCCTTCTTTATGTTTTTTAAGCGTATATTTTTGGGGTGTGAGTATGCTGGCGATGCGTAATTTGTTACTGATTTTTTTGGGGATGTTACCTTATCAGTTCGCAGGTGCTTGGAGTAGTGATGTTCAGGCTTCTGGTTCGTTCAAAGCTACCGTTGCTTATGAATCTCAAAACATCTACCAGGTTCATATGTCCCCAGTATCTAACTTACATTGGATGACCACAGACGAGTGCGAATTAGAACTGCTGTTTGACGATGTTATTGTCGAAATATACGAAAAAAATGGTCAGCGTTTCGGTGCGGTTCTTCGGCTCGTCACAAGGGGTATTGCTCAAGGAGATTGGCCGACTTGTGCGGTAACAGGCTTATATAGTGAAGAGCCTAAATAATGAGGGGCTAGATGCTCATGGTTGATCTTTTATTTTCTTGGTCAAATCGACGCTGATACTATGTTTAAGCAATATGCTCAATGTGGGGTTTCTGGAAAGTAAGCGTTCAAGAGACAGTCGGTCCCACGTGATTAATTGTGTCTGCGTTCGGGTGATCGTTGTGGCTGAGGCGTTGCCGTTACTGATAAAGGACATCTCCCCTATAAAAGTGCCATCAGACGTTCTTGCGATTTCTTTACTGTCTCTTATGACGGCGACTGTACCGTTTTGGATAAAATAAAGTTTGTTAGGTACTTCGTTCTGCGCTGTAAGTGTCGTATTAATGTCTGCAGTTTCCCATTGGCCAGAGCGTATCAATTTCGCGAATTCAACCCGATTAAAGTTTGAAAAACTCGTATCCAGCATTTCAAGTTCAATATCGCTTAATGAGACCTTAGATTGCTCGGCATACATCTGGTACACCCGCCATATGTTAATGAGTGCAAACACGAGACACCAGGACAGAGGTAGCCAGTCCGGAGAACCCATCGGGTGAAAGTAATTGTAGATAATGGCGCCACATGAGCTAATAATCGCAAGAATTCTTAGCGCAACGATATCCTTGACCGCAAATGACAGTGCAGTCAGAAAGAATGCAAGGTGTCCGACGATTGAGACAAGGTGTGTTGACATGGGAACGTTACAGTTATTATATAAGCGAGGTATCATACCTTTGTTCTTGTCATGTAACTAAAGACGCAGGCCGTCAGTGTCTGCTCTTGATATTGATTTGTTAGAATCTTGATTGCTTTTAATCTATTTGTTTTCATCAAAATACTTTCCACGGAGTGCGTTAATGCGTAAAGAAACAGAATTTTTCATCGATGGTGCTTGGGTAAAACCCAATTCTGACCAAACTTTATCCGTAATTAATCCATCTACGGAGGAGTCAATCGCAGTTATTACGCTAGGTGATGAGACCGATTTAAATCGGGCGGTAATGGCCGCAAAAACTGCACAAGGGGAGTGGTCTGAGACTTCGGTAGAAGATAGGAAGTCCTTACTTGAAGCGTTATTAGCTATTTATAAATCGAAAATGAATGAAATGGCAGCAGTCATCTCTTCGGAAATGGGTGCGCCCCTGTCCATGGCTCAGGCTGCGCAATCTGGAGCTGGGTACGCTCATCTCAGACAGACGATTAAAACTTTGGAGACCTTCAGTTTCGTGACTGAGGTGCCAAAGAAAGAGGGAGTGGATCACGTATTTCATGAGCCTATAGGCGTAGTCGGATTAATCACACCTTGGAATTGGCCTATGAACCAGGTGATGCTGAAGGTGGCCCCCGCACTGGCTGCGGGATGTTCAGTAATTCTAAAGCCCTCGGAAATTGCACCCTTATCCTCGATGATGCTTGCGGATATGATTGAGGAAGCTCATTTTCCTAAGGGAGTATTCAATCTTATTAACGGTGATGGTGTTGGCGTTGGAACCTGGTTAACTCAGCATCCGGATGTAGCTGCGATCTCTTTTACGGGTTCAACCCGTGCCGGCCGGTTAATTATGAGTTCAGCCAGCGAACAGGTGAAGCCCATCTGTCTTGAGTTGGGCGGTAAGGGAGCGAACATCATTTTCGCGGATGCTGATGACAAGGCGGTTGTGCGAGGTGTGCGCCAATGTTTCTTAAACAGCGGTCAATCGTGTAATGCGCCGACAAGGATGCTCGTAGAGGAATCGATTTACGATCGGGCCGTTGAAGAGGCGCATGGCATGGCTATGAAAACGACGGTAGGTTATGCTCATGAAGAGGGCAGACACATTGGGCCTTTAGCATCAGCGGCACAGTTTGAGAAAGTACAAGCACTCATCCAAACGGGTATTCAGCAAGGTGCAAAGCTCGTTTGTGGTGGAGAAGGTCGACCAGAGGGCTTTGATAAAGGTTATTTCGTCAAACCCACTGTATTTGCTGACGTAACCCCTGATATGGAGATATTTAAGGAAGAAATATTTGGCCCTGTCCTATCAATTACTCCATTTAAGAATCAAGAGCATGCCATAGAGCTTGCTAATGACACCCCATACGGTTTAACTAATTACGTGCAAACTGCTGATCTTAATCGAGCGAAACATCTAGCTCGAAAATTACGATCGGGTATGGTTGAGATTAACGGGCAGCTTTTGAGTCCCGCAACACCGTTCGGTGGTGTGGGACTATCTGGTGTGGGTCGTGAGGGTGGTGCTTGGGGCCTGGAGGAATTTTTGTACGCGAAAGCGGTTAGCGGTATCTAAACGGTTTGTTACTGGGCCGGCTTTCAGGGTTGATGTATCGCTATTTTAGGTTAAAACACGCTTGAATCAGAGGCAAATACAGGCTCTAGGTTATTGTGGTCTTATACCGTTTTATGGATGTGCGGTATTAGCCTATCGATCGGATCAACCAGACTTTTGGATTTTCTTGATCCATGCTTATGCAGGGCTGATTGTTTCCTTTCTTGGCGCTATCTCGTGGGGCTTAGTACTTTCGTCCAGAGAGATGCCAGCTTCCCAAAGGCAGTGGTTGGTGTATTGGGGGGTGATACCGGCAATTCTGGGGTGGGTATGTATAATTTTGCCGCAGGAAATGCGCCTGGGTCCGCTGGTGGCGCTGTTTGCAATGACGTTAGCAGTAGATGCATATATTCATCAAAAGCAAGCATTGCCCGCATTCTGGTTAACCTTAAGAGTCCGATTAACCTTTGGTGTAATCTTAGCCTTGATGCTGGCCGAGTTCGTTCATTAGCCCGCAGCACTTATTGTTACGTCCATGGGACTTAACGCGCGTCGCGCGCAGTAAACAAGCTTAGAAACCAGTGTTAGGAAAGTCCATTTTCATCATTTGCAAAGTAGCTTCCTCTACATCAATAACTTTCAGTTAGAGATGAGCATACACTTGAGAGACAATATTTCTACCTACGCTCGTTTCTCTCAAAAGCAAAATTTCTTCTCCGACGTCAGGATATAAACGTTCCCAAAAATATTGGCTCCATTTCTTACGAAATTCAGCAAGGTCCTTAAATATTGATGTGTCTATTACCCCTGCTTCTTGAGCTGATAGATAGAACTCTACGAGTTTACGTTGATAGTTTTGATCTGATATCAGGCTTATAACCTGTATGGCGCGAACGTATTTAGCTATGTCTTCACCCTCAGCATCATCTGTCGATGTTTCTATATAATTAATAAAAAAATCTGAGCATTCTATGGCGCGACTAACCACCTTGAAATCTGTATTTGTATCCAAAAAAGATATACTTTGAATAAATTTTTTGCTTCGGTACGATTTGTATTTCCACATCGAAGAGTCGGTAAAATCATGGTTTACGCTGCGCGCTTGTTCATCGTTCAGTTTCTGCCGATCGCCGTCATCTTCGTCCAAAATCCCTTTGATAACGCCGATATTGCAAAAGAGTACAGATGCCATCAGATTTATTGCTTGCTCGGGCTTGATCAGACCATCTCGACAGCGCATTGCGTTTAGAAGGCGCAATCCGATGATTGACGTTGAAAGTATGTGGCTGAGTGAAAAATAGAGGCTGCTTGACTTTGCGAATCGGGTAAATGAAATCAATGCCATATTTTTGATTATGTCTGATGCCATCACCACATCTGAATTTTGTTGCTCAATCGAATCGGCGAGAACTTTCTCAAATTCATATCTTGCAATTTGCGTGAAATCAATCATTGGCGATGGATTCCTTCCTGTAAACCGTTGCTTATGTGGTTGCTGACTTGCTTCATCAACTCTAACACGGAGGGGTCAAGAACTTCAGGTTCCGGGCTGAAAAACTCCAGTACCCATCGGACCCCCAAGCCATCGTTTAGTGGAAAAGCAAATGCCCCACGAACCCCGATATCACGAGCTATTTTAGCGCGAGGAAAGTTCGAGTCCAAAGTGACGTCGAAAATTGTTTGCACTGCTCCGGTATCACAAACTCTGCCTGGAAGACCCTCGTTATTTTTAAAAATATAGCTCTCGCTGATGCTCTTGAATTGTTTGGTTGCCTCATCATCTGTCTGTGCACACCATATTTTCATTGAGCGGAGTAAATAATTTTTATTATTACGTTGCACGACGTAGGCGTGACCTATTGGCCAGTTTTTGTAGTTGCAAATTTTTTCTAAAATGAGGCTAATTAACTCTTCAATCTTGTGGTTTTTTACCTTTATTTTTGTAATTTTATTTAATAGTTCAATGCCACTTTTCTCGAGTTCGGCTTTATGGCTTTGTGAGAAAACGTGATAATTTAAACTAGAAACCCAAGACTTACCTTCGTCAGTTACTTGTAAATATTTAAGGGCATTTCCTATATGTGGTTTAACGAAGTTAAGGTAAAAACTCGGGTAGCCCGCGCGAAGGTCCGCGGGCGTTTTGTACCCCATTTTCCTTGCTGATCCAGTTTCACTGAATTCGTAAAATAATCTAGGTATTTTTATGTCATACATAGGATCGGCTAGCTGTCCTATTAAATCTGCAGATCCAACTAAGCTTGCTAGAGCTTGAAACTTTTCTTCCTCTGTAGTGCTCGCTATGCTCCGCATAGGTATCGGAAACTGCGTGTAACTGATGAGATCCACCAGCAGATCTTGATCAACATCAGAATGCCAATTTCTTTGTTTTATGAAAAGTTTCCCACGTTCAACGTGGTATGGCGTTAGAGAGGCATCAGTATCGCCATCTCTCAAAGTGTGAGTTTCTCCGTCAGCGTTAATTACCTGATCCGAACCGTTATCACCAACAAGTATGTTTTTCACATATCCGATGTCATGAAAGAGAAGTGCGAGCGTGAAGTGAAGCCAGTCGGCTGAATTGAGTTCACCTTCAAGAGCTTTTTTTCCGGAAAAAATCTCTTGGCCGCACAGCGTTACCATGCAGGTATGCTCGACATCATGATACAGAGCATCAGAACTGCTTATAAGGTTCATAGAGGTATGAACTGCATCAGCTATGATGTTTGGGTAGTGAGGCGGACTTTGAGGGAGTATTTCTTTTCTGTTTTGCTCTAGCCGACCAATAAAATAACTTTTAATATTTTTTAACATCTTATTTTTTATATTTTATGTACGAATAAAATTTATCATGTTGTTATGGTAACAAGAGAAGAAATAATTTTAAGGGTATTCACTCAATAAGTTTCAATGATAGGTTAGCTCGGTCAGTAGCCAATTCAACCGCTCAAAGATTAGTCGAAGATTGCTTTATTTTTAGGCCGGCTAATTGTTCGTCGACAAGTTGTGGCAGCCCAAGCGAGTGGGATGCAGGCGTCGAGAATTTTGCTAAATGGGTGAGGAAATACTTTCGTCCTCCCGTTGATAAGAGGCCTTCGGCAGACATTGGATCTACTTTGCTCCACTCTGTTGCGAGTTGTTGAGTCAGTTCTTCTTGGAATTGCGGTATTACGCTCGCTAGAATATCGGCTTCTTGGCAAATAATTGCTTGGCATACTGGATGGCTCAAATCAAACTTTCCCAATGAGTCAGCGCCTTTATGCAGCGCCGGGATCAGGACTGGGTCAGTACTCCAGATGATGCGCTTAATGGCATATATGTCACGTTCGTCGCATTTGGCGGCCTCTAATAATGGCTGAATGTACTCAAATGATTGTGACTCAAGCTGACAAGTATAGGCATTTCGCGTGCCATTATGGCCAGCATCGTGCCCAGCCATCGCGACCAGGGTCACTATTTCATCTTTGGTTAGAGTTTTGGAGTTCTCTTTATTAAGTCTACGGTGTTCGAGCAGGAGTGTGGTTAGGCTCTGGAGAACAATTGCGGTGTGAAGACGCGAATGATAGTTCGGTTCTTTATCCTTTCTGGCCATCTTCTTGCAGGAATGTTCAATGAAGTTAGCAGTGGACAATCCAGCGCTGACTAATCTAGATATTCTATCCGCGTCTGGATCTGTTGCTGAGACAGCACCTAGACGTTGGCAGCAGGACTCGAATACTTCTCGCACACCCAACCAGTTGTTAGGCCAGTTCATTTTCAAGCCATGAATATTATTTGATAAGAATTCTAGTGACACAGTGTTAGCCCCATCGTTATTTTAATCATGCCTCACAATATATTGGCAGCGTACTTTTTAGCTTTATTTTGGCACGGATAAGTAGTTAAAAAAATCTTTGTGATGTGTTTATCATTAGAACATATTGCTCTAAGGAAAATGGTCCTATTAGAGTGCGTTGATCTTGGTTTTTTTGATGGTTGTCAAGTAGAATGACGGCTTTATCCGCTCGGTTAATATCTATGATACGTACCCGTTTTGCACCCAGCCCCACTGGATATTTACACATTGGTGGTGCTCGCACAGCACTGTATGCGTGGGCTTATGCGAGAAAGCATGGTGGCCAGTTCATATTGCGTGTCGAAGATACTGATCAAGAAAGATCCTCTGAAGCTTCAGTACAGGCGATACTTGATTCGATGACTTGGTTGGGCCTTGATTGGGACGAGGGGCCGATTTTTCAAATGGATCGCCTGTCGCGTTATCGAGAAATCGCTGAGGTTTTGGTCGACTCCGGGAATGCTTACTGGTGTTATGCGACACCTGAGGAATTGACCAAGATGCGTGAGGAGCAACGAAAAATGGGGGTGAAGCCTCGATATGATGGCCGATGGCGTCCAGAGAATGCGGCTGACCTGGTACCTCCTGAAGATGTTACCCCAGTGCTGCGATTTAAAAATCCAGATTCTGGAGATGTTGCTTGGGACGACCTCGTAAAGGGCGTTATTACGGTTTCAAATACGGAACTCGATGATTTCGTTTTGCTTCGCGGGGACGGAACACCCACCTATAATTTTGGGGTCGTTGTCGATGATCACGACATGAATCTCACTCACGTCATTCGAGGCGATGATCATGTGAACAATACCCCTAGACAAATTAACGTTTATAGGGCGTTAGGGTATGAATTACCTGCTTTTGGGCACGTCCCTATGATCTTGGGTGATGATGGTGAGCGTCTCTCCAAGCGACATGGTGCGGTCAGCGTGATGCATTACAGAGACCAAGGGTTTTTACCCGATGCTGTTTTGAATTATTTGGCGCGCTTAGGGTGGTCCCACGGAGATGACGAGATATTCTCACGGGATCAGTTCTTGGAATGGTTTGATTTGGAGCACGTGAACCGGTCTCCAGCGAAATTCGATGCTACAAAGCTCAGTTGGACCAATGGAGAACATATTAATCTCGCGGACGATGAATTGCTCGCAGATCTCGTGCGCGCAAACCCTGGTGGTCAAGACATAATTTGGGAGGATGGCCCTAATTTATCTGACCTAATTAAGTTATTAAAAGATCGGGCCACTTCGCTTAATGATCTTGCTGACTCAGTGTTAATGTTTTTTCGAGAAGTGCAGATTAGTCAGGACGACCGACTGAAATTCTTAACGCCAGATATAAAGCCAGCCTTAATTCATTTCACGGAATCGTTGCAAGGTATCGAGTGGGGGCGTCCAGAAATTGCTGGTTGCATCAAGATGAGTCTAACTGAGTTTCAGCTTAAGATGCCTCAGTTGGCTATGCCTTTGAGGCTTTTATTGACCGGACAAACTCAAACGCCAGCTATTGACGCTATCATTGAATTAGTCGGTCGCGATAGGATGTTGGCCCGATTGCATGCTGGCTTATCCGAGCTTTAGTGATGGTAGACAAAAAGCTTTACACAAACTAAGTCACTCCGTATAATTTAGCGCTCGTTTGCTGGGGGTATAGCTCAGCTGGGAGAGCGCTTGCATGGCATGCAAGAGGTCAGCGGTTCGATCCCGCTTACCTCCACCAAGTACAGCGAAGATGAAATAAGACCCCATCGTCTAGAGGCCTAGGACACTGCCCTTTCACGGCGGCGACAGGGGTTCGAATCCCCTTGGGGTCGCCATAAAATCAAGGACTTAGCAAATTGCTAAGTCCTTTTTTTTGCCTATTTTTGCCTATTACCGCCATAATGCGCTATAGATACACACCAGATGGGTACCGGATGGGTACCATAAAAGGGGGTGCGATGGCTACAATAGGCAAATTGCTAAGTCCTATTTTTGCCTGATATTGCCATAATGTGCTACAAGTACACACCAGATGGGTACCGGATGGGTACCATAAAAGGGGGTTCAATGGCTACAATAGTGTATCGGGCAGACCGTGAAACGTGGCGATTAGATTGGCGCGAGGGTGGTAAACGCCAACAGGTCTCGTTGGGCAAAGTTTCCAAAAAAGAAGCCGAGATCGCGCTCAAGCGTAAAGAATACGAGCTGCTTAAAGGGGGTGTTACCTCCAGTCGGGTGACGGTCGAGGCGTTTGTTGACGGTGAATTCTTGCGGTATTACGAACCAAGGGTGACTAAAGCCACGTTCGAGCGTGGTCAAGGTATTTTAAAGAACCAAATATTACCGAGGTTTGGTGGTGATATCTTAGGTCAGATCGACCCTCGGAAGGTCGAGATGTGGCAACAGACCCGCATGAAGGACAAAGCTGCGCCAGAAACCATCAATAAAGAATTAAATCTGCTGCGAAACCTGGTTCATCGCGCCCAGGAATGGGGGTTAATCAGTAAAGACCCCATTAAATATGTGAAGGATGTCAAGAACAGACGCTCAAAACCGTTTAACTTCTACACCGTCAATCAGCTCAATCTAATTTACGAAGCCGCTGACGTCTACCAATACGCCTGGCAGCTGATGGCTAATACGGGTATGCGTCGTGGTGAAGCGGGTCAATTGAAATGGAGCGATATCAGTGAGGATACAATCCATGTCGTGTCAACTGAAGAAGAACATACAAAGAGTGGGCATTGGCGCGCGGTACCTATTTCACCTGGCGCTCGAGTGGCATTAGATCAGCTGGGTCAAAGTAATCGAAGTGGGTATGTGTTGGATCGCGTCGTGCCCAGGTCATTGACTCGAGCATTTGTTAAAGATCGAGAACGTGCGGGCCTAATAACTGGCACATTACATGATCTGCGACACACGTTTTGCAGCCATTTAGTCATGAATGGTGCGCCGTTACGCTCTGTGCAATTACTCGCTGGTCATTCATCAATTAAAGTGACTGAACAATATGCGCATTTAGAACCCGCGTTCCAGCAAAGCATTGTAGGTGGACTCATGCTGTAATTCTTTGCGACTCGATCGCGACGTCGATATCTTGTTTTCTGAATAACATTTTGCCCATGAAAATGGTCGGGAAAATGCCGTGATCTTCGCGATGTGCGCGCCATTGCGCTGGGCTTACACCCGCATAATGCGCGGCCTCGTCAGTCGTTAACCATTCCTTACCACTGATATAAAACTCACGCCCCATCTGTTTTCCCTTTCATCGCTTGGAGCAGTATGTCTTGCACGGCTCGTTTACTTTGTCTGCGTTCCAGTATTTGTTCGTCGATCGTGCCGCGCGTAATTATGTGGTGAACAAATACTGGTCGGTCGTGACCGGCTTGAATCTGACGCGCTGGGCCAATACGCTCAATGATTTGTTGGTACTCCTCGAGGTTCCACCAGTGTCCAAAGAAGCAAATGATGTTCCCGCCGTCTTGCAGATTGATCCCGTGGCCAGCACTCGCTGGGTGTGCGAACATCAGTGGTATCTTTCCAGCGTTCCAATCGCGTATGGTTTGTGGGTCTTTATCGAGCGCTCGACCTTGCGGGAAAGTCTTACTCAAGCGAGCAAGGTCAGATTTGAAATGGTACGCCACCAATACCGGCATCCCAGCGGCTTCCTCAATAACGCTTTCAAGCGCTTTGAGCTTCTGATCGTGGATTTCATGGAAGGTTTTTCGTGTCTCATCCTTGTAGATCGCACCATTAGCGAGCTGCAAACATTTGGTGGTGCGCGCAGCTGCATTAAATACTTCGATTTCAGTCTCACCAATGGAGAAAAACATTTCTCTCTCGAGTTCTTCGTATTGCCGACGCGCCTGGCTGGGGAGGTCGACGTATATATTATTGATCACCGGCTCAGTAATATCTAAATGATCCCGAGCGTCGATCGATAAACACAAATCGTGCAATCTATCTTGTATTTGATCCTGGGCAAAGTCATGCGCGACGTACTGCACAGCGTGCGCATCGGCGCCCACACGTACCGGGCGAAACCATCGATCGACGAACGATGTGAAGCTCAGTCCCAATCGTTTGCCGGCATCGAGAAACCACATCTGGCCCCATAAATCCATTAACCCATTAGGTGAGGGTGTGCCCGTTAACTCAATAAAATTCTGGGTTTTGTTGTGCGCGACTTGCGCTAACGCTTTGGCACGCTTACCGCCTTGGCGAACCCGAAAGTTTTTGAGCCTGGTTGACTCGTCCGCAATGATGGTTTGGAAAGGCCAGTTGTCTTTGCATTGCTCGATCAACCAAGGCAGTTGTTCGTAGTTGGTCGTATATATATCCGCTTTGCGTTTGAGCGCAGCGCGTCTCGCCCTTACGTCACCGACGACCACGCTGATCGTTAAGTCGTGCAAGTGATCCCACTTGGCCACTTCATCGGGCCATGTGCTTTGGGCAACGCGTAGTGGTGCGATCACCAGTGTCGGGCCGCCGATGAGTAAGTGCTGATAGCGCAGCGCTGTAAGCGTTGCTACAGTCTTACCCATCCCCATCCCAGCCCACACGGCACAGCGATTGTGCCGCATGATGTGGTCAATGATCTGATTTTGATACGGCCTGGAATCAAATGTAATCAATGTATATTCTCATTGGCTGGCATGACATACGGCTCAACATTAAGGGCATCAATCGGATCGAGCTTCATTATGATGTACGATAATTGATATTCACCTTTGCTTCGTGTCACGCACTCATAGTTAAGTAGACTGCTTTTCTTTAACGCCCGTAGCGCCGCGACAAGCATGGAGGCTTTCTGTTAACGGGAGAGAATTATGAAATTTACACGACGCACATTATGTACGGCATTAGCTGGCGCAGCATTTCTAGGTGTGACGACGACTACAGTATTTGCCCAAGAATTCACCTTCACAATACATCACTTTTTAAGTCCAAAAGCGCCAGCTCAAACACTTTTGATTGAGCCATGGGCCAAGAAAATTGAAGCCGAATCTGGTGGCCGTATAACATTCGAAATTTTTCCATCAATGTCGATGGGTGGAAAACCACGAGATTTATACAAGCAGGTGCGTGATGGAGTCGCTGATATTGTTTGGACATCACCTGGTTATACGCCAGGGGTGTTTCCGCGTGTTGAAGTTTTCGAATTGCCGGGTGTTCACAACGGTGACGCCAAAGCAACCAATTTAGCAATACAAGACATGATGGGGGAAATTGGGGAAGATCTAAAAAAGATCAAACCGTTATTGATCCATGTGCATACTGGCAATGCACTTCATACCGTTTCAAAAAATATAAAATATTTTGAAGATCTAAAAGGTCTAAAACTCCGTTCCCCTTCCCGAACAGGTGCATGGATGGTTGAGAGTTGGGGCGCAGAGCCTGTAGGCATGCCAGTTCCAGCACTGCCTCAAGCCCTGGCAAAGAATGCAATCGATGGAGCTCTTATCCCATTTGAAGTGGCCATACCTTTAAAAATAGCAGAACTTACTGATTTTTCAGTCGAAATGCATGGTGGTGAGCGGTTTGGTACAGCAACATTTATGTTTGCAATGAACCAAAACAGCTTTAATTCTTTGCCTGATGATTTGAAAAAAATCATCGATGATAATTCTGGTGCTGCGATTGCGTCTGCAGTGGGCGACGCATGGAACAACATCGAGCCTATCGGCAAGAAAGTTGCGACTGATAAAGGTAAGAGCGTTAGCCAATTATCTGCTGCAGAATCTGCAAAATTTTCTGCTGCCAGTGCTACAGTGATTGATCGCTGGATTGGTGAAGTAAAAGGCAACAGCATTGACGGCAGAGGCTTAGTAACCAGAGCTCAGGAAGCTATAGCCAAGCATAGCAAGTAAATTTCAGCTGACATGGCCTATTATTTGCCATGCCAGCATATTCAAACTTGAGTTAGGACTATCTGTTATGCGTTTTTTTATTGAAAAATGCATTAATGCTTGGGCATTGTTCGGTGGCCTATTGCTTCTGGGTATTGTTTTTCTGACTGGCATGAACGTATTGGGTTTTGGCCTTGATCGTATATTGCGTTTTTTCGAAAGTTCGTTTCCAGGTATTTCTGGGTATGAAGATATCGTTACGCTGGCAATTGGTGTCACTGCACTAACTATGTTGCCTTATTGCCAATTGAAAGATGGAAATGTGGCAGTTGACTTATTTATGAATAAAGCAGCATTCTGGGTGCAAAACTTAGTCGATCGCATCACCTCAATCTTGATGATCATTGTCGTCGCATTTTTGTCATGCATGCTTGTCTATGGCGTGCTTGAAGTGAAATCTGATGGGGATCTTACACAAGTACTTGGCATTCCTATCTGGCCATTTATGTGTATATCAATCATATCCTGCCTGCTTTGGTTGGCTGCCAGTGTGCTTAGTTTATTTCCAATTAAAAGCTGCAAAAAAAATGTAGAGCAAGATCATGGGTGAGCGCGAACTCGTCGGCCTTGCAGGCCTCCTTTTTTTATTTATCCTCATTGGATTTCGAATTCCTGTTGCTTTATCAATGTTGGTTACAGGCATTGTGGGTTCGTTTGCGCTTAGCATCGCTGCTCCGTTTTTGAAATTCGGCTCCTATATGCTTCAGTTTAAATCTGCCCTTTGGAGCAATGTCGCAAATTATGATTTATCCGTAGTTCCTCTATTTATTTTCATGGGATTTTTAGCTGCTGAAGCTGGTTTAAGTCGGGATTTATTTGCTGGATTTAGTGCGCTCTTTGGTAAAATTAGAGGTGGTGTTGCAATGGCGGCTATTGGCGCATGCGCAGGCTTTGGTGCGGTGAGTGGCTCATCTATCGCAACAGCCAGCACGATGAGCAAAGTGTCACTTCCAGAGTTGCGCAAACTCAAATACGATGATGGCCTTGCTACTGGAGCCCTCGCTGCAGGCGGCACATTAGGTATTTTAATACCGCCATCGGTCGCATTAGTAATTTATGCAATCGTTGTGGAAGGCTCAATTATTGAAATGTTTCAAGCTGCGGTCTTGCCTGGACTTCTGGCGGTTGTATTTTTCATTTTTGTTATTTGGTTACGTGTTCATCTAAATCCTGAGCTGGCGCCTAAGGCAAAGGTATTGAGCAAAATAGAGCGAAATGAAGCACTTTGGCGCCTCGTTCCAGTACTGCTGATTTTTGGCACAATCATTATGGGACTGGGCATAGGATTGTTTACGCCAACGCCAGCAGCAGCCATGGGGGTGTTGGTCATCTTGTTGTATGGTTTTATTTCTCGCTTTTTTTCACAAACTTACCTAACAGTTTTAAAATTAAGAAATTCAATTTTATCTACAGCCAAAACAGCCGGTATGATTTATTTCATTTTGTTTGCTGCAGATGTCTTGAAGGGGTTTTTCGCGCGTTCCGGTCTGCCTGTCGCACTTACAGATTTAGTGGCCAATTCAGGGTTTGAACCATATTTCATACTTGTCCTAATGCTTCTTCTGCTAATCGTACTGGGCTGCTTCATGGAGTCACTGTCCATGATATTGGTTGTCGTTCCATTTTTCTGGCCAACTCTGATTGAACTTAATGGAGGGGATTACGTTACTGCGGCAGATGCAGCATTTGGCATGACAGCAGATCAGTTGATAATTTGGTTTGGTATATTAGCTCTTGTGGTTGTGGAATTAGGTCTCATCACGCCTCCTGTTGGCCTCAATGTTTTTGTTATCAAATCATTTGTACCAGACACACCTATGTCTACTATCTTTAGAGGTGTAATGCCATTTTTTGCAATTGAGCTTTTGCGTGTTGCATTGCTATTGTTATTTCCAACGTTGTGTCTTTTTCTTCCAACTTATTTATCTGGGTGAAGTTTTTAATTATGAGGCACAGTTCTGACACTAACCATTCATCTAGTCCTTTAATAAATCCAGCTATGTTTTGCGTAAAACATGAAGAGGCCAGTCAAAGTGAAATATAAAAAAACACAAGTGATTATTGTTGGTTCTGGGCCAGCAGGTCTCTTATTGTCTCAACTTCTTCATAATGAAGGAATCTCTAGCATTATCGTAGATAGGCAAAGCCGTGAACGGATCGAAGGGCGCGTGCGCGCTGGTGTGTTGGAGTGGGGGAGTGTCCAGGCCTTAGAAGAGGCAAAAATTGGTGAACGGATGCGCCGCGAAGGGTTGCCGCATGATGGGTTTGATCTAGCCTTCGATGGTGAATTTCATCGTATTGATGTGGGTGGACTCACAGGTAAAAAAGTTATGGTTTACGGCCAAACTGAATTAACCATGGATTTGATTGCTCAGCGCTTAGAACAGGGTTGTGAGATTGTATTTTCTGCTGAAGATGTTCAACCAATAGATGTAACTTCCAACACGCCAAAAATACAATACACCAAGGATGGTGAAACGATTGAGATTGAAGGTGACTATATTACGGGATGCGATGGTTTTCATGGCGTTTGCCGTCAGACAATTCCGAGCAACGTGCTGAAAACCTATGAAAAAGTTTATCCTTTTGGATGGCTTGGTGTTCTAGTTGAAAAGCCACCTGTTTCTGACGAGTTAATCTATGCAAACCATCAACGTGGATTTGCCTTGTGTTCCATGCGTTCGAAAACGCGTAGCCGATATTATATTCAGTGTCCATTAACTGATAAGGTTGAAGATTGGTCTGATCAGAGATTTTGGGATGAATTGTCGCTTCGTGTTGGGTCTGATGTTGCAAAAAATTTGGAAACAGGTGACAGTTTTGAAAAATCAATCGCGCCTTTACGCAGTTTCGTTGCTGAACCGATGCGCTATGGCAATATGTTTTTGGCAGGTGATGCAGCCCATATCGTACCTCCGACAGGAGCAAAGGGGCTTAATCTTGCCATTTCAGATGTCCGCGTTTTATCCCGAGGACTGATTGAGCACTATAAAAAATCCAACAATGATTATTTGGAGCGTTATTCTGATATTTGCTTGAAGCGTGTTTGGAAAGTGGAGCGATTTTCATGGTTTATGTCGACCATGCTGCATCAGTTTCCTGAGTTCAGTCCATTTGAAAAACGCATGCAACGGGCAGAATTTGATCATATACAAGGATCAGAAACAGCCTCAAGGTCTATTGCTGAAAACTATGTTGGGCTACCTTTAGAAATGTAAGGCTATAAACGGCAGGAGTGAAATAAATGACAGATATTCGCAAAAAAGGAATGGCAACGCGGCGTGAAGTACTCGGCAATACTCACGTAGATAAAGCAGAACGGAATAAGACATCATTTGATGAGCCGTTCCAGGCAATGATTACCGAGAGCGCATGGGGGCATGTATGGTCCAGTGATGGTTTTACTAAAAGGGAACGCTCTATCGTTACAATTGCTCTGTTGGCAGGACTTGGTCACTATGAAGAGTTGGAAATGCACATAAGAGCGACCGCAAATACGGGTGCCACGCCTGATGATATTCGCGAGGCGCTAATGCATGTGGCGATTTACGCCGGCGTGCCTAGTGCAAATCACGCGATAAAAATTGCGAAGCGGGTTCTCCAGGAAATGGGAGAAGACTGCTGATGGAACGCTCAAAGCAAAGTTTTTCAAAACGAAATTATTCTTCTCAACCAAAAGCCAACTATCCTGACTATCGTTCAACGATTTTGCGTCACCAAGGGCACAAACTTGTTGCTCTGCCACAAACGCTAGCAGACACAAGAGGTCCTGTATTTGGTCACATGGATTTGGGAGACAACGATCATGATCTGATCATCAATTATGCATCAACTGGGAAGAGTGCAATTGGTGAACGTATTACGGTGGCTGGAAAGCTTTTAGATGAGTCAGGCAAGCCAGTTCCTAACGCATTGATTGAAGTATGGCAGGCAAATACGGGAGGACGATATCGTCATAAGAATGATACATATCTAGCGCCTCTTGATCCAGATTTTGGCGGTTGTGGACGCTGCTTGACTGATCACGAAGGTAAGTATGTTTTTCGTACGATCAAGCCAGGCGCTTACCCTTGGCCAAATGGCGGCAATGACTGGCGTCCTGCGCACATTCATTTTTCCATCTTTGGTCAAGCCTTTGCTCAACGCCTCATCACACAAATGTATTTTGAAGGCGACCCACACATTCAAATTTGCCCGATCCTGCAATCGATTGGAGACGCACGCGCGGTAAATCAATTGGTAGCTCGTCTCGACATGGCTCATTCTGTTCCAATGGATTTGATAGCTTATCGATTCGATCTGATTTTACGTGGACCAAACGCCACAATATTTGAAAACAAATTGGGGGGTCATTGATATGGATTCTCTAGACATTCGTCGCACACGTCCTGCTAAAACCAATGCTGAAATGCCACTGCGCGAAACCGCATCTCAAACCGCTGGGCCATATGTGCATATCGGCTGCTTACCTAATACTGTTGGAGTTAAAGGCATCTACCCAGATGATTTTACAAGCAACAAACCTTTGGCAAATGCGCCCATCACAATCAGCGGGAAAGTGTTCGAGGGTGAAGGCGTTGTCTGTAGAGATGTGATGCTTGAATTTTGGCATGCAGATGAACAAGGTTGCTATGACAATGGCATATGGCACCGCTCAAGCACCAATTTAGACAGTGGTCTATTCTCAATTAAAACACAGATGCCAGGAAACACACAAACGGCAGAAGGTGAAGTGCTCGCACCCTTCATATCTGTTTGGATAACAGCACGAGGTATAAACATCGGGCTCCTAACGCGCATCTATTTTCCAGAACATGAAAGCGCAATAAACGAAGACCCACATATGGAACTGGTATCTGAAAGCCGTCGCAGTACATTGATGGCAAAGGCGGTGGATGGCGGATATCACTTCGATATTCATTTGCAGGGAGTGGCCGAGACCGTATTTTTTGATGTGTGATCACCGTGAATAAAACCCTTAAATATTTGGCGGATAGTGTCTCTCCTATCCGTGATGGAGTGCGTAAGAATTATGCTAAAAACCATAAAGATTAATGCTCATTACACCCATTATGAATATCTTAAAACTGATCCTAAAAAATCAACATTGGTGTTCATCAATTCACTAGGTACGGATCATCGAATATGGTCGCACGTAGTGGCAGAACTGGGTCAAACCTTCAATATTTTAAAGTATGATAAACAGGGGCACGGATTATCTGAGCAAACCAAAAAAAGCCTTTCTATCAGTAACTATGCTGATGATTTGATAACTCTCCTCACCGCACTGTCTATAGATAAAGTGATACCAATAGGCTTGTCTATAGGTGGAATAATCGCACAAGAACTCTATCGCAAGCGACGTGATTTGGTGGAAAAACTCATACTCACAAATACCGCCACTAAAATAGGTTCTAGGGACAGTTGGAACCAACGCATTCAGACCGTTGAGCATAATGGACTAGCCAGCATTTCTGATCTAATTTTGAGCAAATGGTTCGGGCCTGGTTTTGCTATAAAAAATCCAGACCGCTTTGCGGTTGCTAAAGTGATGTTGTTGCAAACCCCTGACGCAGGCTACATAGCTGCCTGCCAGGCTTTGTCCAATGCCGATTTGACAGCTTTCGCCCCTGATATACAGGTGCCAACTCTTTGCATTGCAGGGGGAGATGACCAAGCAACGCCAACTGGTGTTGTGAGGGCTATGGCCAATTTAATTCCACAAAGCGATTTTTATGAATTGTCTGGTGTTGGACACATACCATGCCTTGAAGCTGAGCAGGAATTCACCAAAACTGTACTAAACTTTTTGGGTAAACATGGGGGAACCGATTTATGAGTTACGCAATAGGCTCTGGACATCTTATGTTTGCATTCTCCCAAGAGAAAAATGTTCAGGAGATTTTCAGCGTTAGTTCTGATATGTCTGCAATGATTAATTTTGAAAAGGCATTGACTGTTGCTCTCGGTCGATGTGGTCTCATTCCCTCACAAAATGCACAACAAATCATGGATGTGCTGGATAAGTTCGTACCTGATATGGATGACATACGGATTGGGTTTAAACGTGACGGCGTTGCACCACCTGCTTTAGTACACCAAGTCCGCAAACAATTAAATGATGAGTGTAAAACCAACTTTCATTATGGCGTGACAAGCCAAGACTTAATCGATACCAGCTTGATGATTCGTATGAGAGATAGCGTGGCTATTGTTTCTCAAAATTTGCAAAATTTAAATTTGAAATTGAAAGAACTTGCCTCTTCGCATTCCAATGAAAGAGTGTTGATGGCGAGAACTCGAATGCAAAATGCTTTACCCATTTCAGTGCCAGAAAAAATAGGCAATTGGCGCTCTCAAATAGAAGTTCTGCTTGCATCAACGCCTAAAATATTTCTTCTTCAATTGGGAGGCCCCGAAGGGGCAGCAAGAAAATTTGGCGCTAGTCATCATGATATTTCCAACGATATGGCTTCAACACTAGGCCTAACGGCTGCAAAGCATGTTTGGCATACAGATCGTCAGCAAGTAACAAACATCTGTTTTTGGTTTACCCAAGCCGCTACTGTAATGGGAAAAATTGCTCAAGACATTTTATCTATGGCTCAAAGTGATGTGGGTGAAGTGCGTATTGAAGGCGGGGGCTTTTCTTCCGCTATGAAGCACAAAAAAAATCCCGTATTAGCAGAGATTATCCTTGCACAAGCTCGCTATTGCCACACTCAGATGAGCGGAATAACCACAGCATCGATCCATGAAAATGAACGTTCAGGCACTGCATGGACTCTGGAATGGATGCTTGTTCCAGCATTACTCATAACAAGCGCTAATACTGTCATGAATACGATCGAGTTAATTGAAAATATTAAAATAAAATTAATTGCTTAGTAAGTTTACTGGTCCTTTTTTTTGCCCATGTGCACCAAAATGTGTTTGATGAGCACCCCAGCACACCAATGGTATTTTGATCGCGCTGACAGGAATTAATATCAGCCGGCATTAAAAACTCGAACACAAACGGGCAATCACATCCCCAATCAACTCCGCTTAACGCTATTTCTAACTGACCAACAATGTTGATGGTGTTGGAGTAGAAAATAAAGGCCTACGACACTTTTGCTTGAACGATAAATTTCCCAACAGCAACCCCGATCACTTCAACTAGGGTACCTGCTGACAATTCCTGTTCGCTACTAAGATTCCAATCGATACCTGAATAACGGTATACAGGGTTTTTGGTCAGAGACACAGCTTCATTTAAAGTAAAGCTGTGTCCAACCAAATCACTCGTAACTTTCTTACGTTCAACGTTACCTTGCATAGACTTTAACGGGCGCCACAAAAGCACGGCCAATAAGGCTGTTAATACTCCCACGCTAGACAATGCGCTGAGCATTGACTCGGGGACAACACCAACGGCCATAAACCCGCCTGCTGCCACCGCTGCAAGACCAACAAAAAACAAGACGAAGGTTGAGAAACCCAAAACCACAACTTCGATAACAAGCAATGCCAAACCAGCCATAATCAAAAATTCGGACAAATTATTGCTGATCCAATTCATTTTTTAGCTCGCAATCTTCTTATTAAGTGTGTTGATAATCGTCATCGCCTGAGCAACCATGCTGGCCGCATCAGTACCGTTATCGGGTAATAAGACCACTGAAGACTCTTTCGCTATAGCAAGTTTAGCTTCAATTGCCTTGGTCGCCAAATCAAGCTGCACTGCCTTCTGACCCTCTGCAGTTGCCGCTGCTTGACCCACTTGTCTTAGAGATTCTGCTTGGGCTGTTGCAATAGCCACAATCGCCTTGGCCTCACCTTCTGCGCGTAAAACCTGCTCTTCCTTTTCTGCTTCGGCCGCTAGTACTACCGATGCTTTTGCACCCTCAGCTCGGTTAATAGCCGATTGTCTATCACCTTCTGACTCCAGGATCTGGGCACGCTTCACTCGCTCGGCTTTCATCTGTGCTTCCATGGCTTCCATAACTGACTGAGGCGGCACAATGTCTTTTATTTCATAACGAAGTACTTGAATACCCCATGGACCTGCAGCCTCATTAATTGCAGCTACGATATTGGTGTTTAATATGTCACGCTCTTCAAACGTTTTATCAAGCTCCATTTTGCCCAACTCAGAACGCATTGTGGTTTGGGCCAACTGAGTTACAGCAAACACATAATCATCTATGCCATAAGTCGCTTTATATGGATCAAGCACACGAAAATAAAGTACACCGTCGACAGACAAGGAAATATTATCTTTCGTTATGGCGCTTTGCTCCGGCACGTCGACAGCTTTTTCTTTAAGAGAACGATCAGCAGAAATGCGATCAATAAAGGGGAGGATAAAATTTAATCCAGCTTCTTTTGTGGACTGAAATTTACCAAAACGTTCGACCACATAAGCACGATTTTGCGGAACGAATTTAATTGAGCTTTTAAGTCCAATTACAATTAAAATCAATACGAGTGTTTGCATGCTTAATAAATATTCAAATACAAAATTCATTATTTTCTTCCTTAGTGTTTTACTAATTTAATAAATAGATAAGGCCTAACTGCGATTACCATTTAAGGCACCTATCCATATTCTCTTTATTTCCTGTCTTTTTGTAGTTCAATGAGGTGATTAATTCAACTATCAAGCTGGATAAGACTTAATTAGCATTCTAGGATTTACAGATCATTGTAACTGTAGGAGAGATTTTCAGATAAATCAATTAATTGGGTTTAGTGTAAAAGTTTTTATAACTAAATATTACAATAAAATCAATGGCTTAATAATATAAATCTATTCTCACTCGATCGGTGCAATGGTCCTTGTCGTGAAAGTCACCTGTTTCAGGCTGTGTGCATCACCAGACTGAATTGAACCCGTTACCGAAATGTTAGTTCCGATCAATTCATTAAATTTTATTCCTAATTCATCCTCGCTAAATTTGAGAAAAACAAATTTAATATTCGGTATGGATGGACAATTGGCAATCTCTGTGTTGTCCAATATGGTGAGATCAGCTTGTAACCGGAGTAGCGGCATTTGACTATCGGTGTTGATGAATCCTTCTCCGACCAGTGTGACTTCGTTTAGGCACGTGGTGACGACTGGGTCATATGGATATTTTGGGGTCATCGCAGAGGCACTCAAAACCATCGTTGAGATGCAGTATATTAAAAGAGGTTTCAATAACTTTGCCATATCAAATCCTATGGGGCGTTCTTGCGCTAGGTTATTCGGTTTACACTGGATAGCTAATATTATCGCCTAAAACTAAATAAACAATCGAACAGATGAAACGTATCCCTTGGCCAGTCTCCATTGTGCCGGCAGATTATGAGATCCAAGACGGGGTTATTTATTCCCGAAAATACGATGATGTGTATTTCCAAAAATCTGGTGGTCTTGCAGAGAAGCGCTATGTTTTTGTAGAGGCCAACCATCTGTCCGAGAGATTTCGTCACGCGCATAAAATCACCATACTCGAATTTGGATTTGGTCTTGGTTTGAACTTGTTGGCAACTCTTGATGCCCACGCATCGGTTGGTAATGGTTGCGTATTGGATTATGTGGCGTTTGAAAAACACCCGTTTGATAAGGATTCGCTGCGAGAGTGCTTGCGTGCAGTCATTGGTGATCATGCGCATGCAGATGTGATCATCAATAACTTACCTCCGGTAATGTCCGGTTTTCATCGCATTCGGTTATACCCAAAGGTGATGCTCACCCTTATATATGGGAATGCATTGTCTGCGATCAAAGAGCTCGACGCATCGGTAGATGTGTTTTACTTAGACGGTTTCTCCCCTCAGAAAAATGATGAGCTGTGGGCAGCGAGATTATTTTCTAGTTTCAGACGTCTTGCTGCCGAGGGGGCAACCTTCAGCACCTACAGCAGTGCGACTGAGGTACGTCGGGCCATGACTTATGCCGGCTTTGACGTTCAGCGAAAGCAGGGCTTTGGGAAAAAGCGAGAAATGCTCTTTGGTACTTTTTCTCAAGGCGCAAAGCCAATACAAAAGTCCTTCGATCCAGTTACGGTTATCGGGGGCGGTATTGCTGGGTGCTCTGTGGCGCTGCGCGCCAGTGAATTGGGCGTCGAGACTAAAGTCATTGAGTCAGGCAAAACGATAATGGGACAAGGGTCCAGTAACCCATTGCCACTTGTGCGTCCAACCGTATCACTTGATTTTGGCCCGAGAGGACAATTTAGTTGGTACGCATACTTATATGCGATTCAATTTTATCGATCCCTTTCACTTCTGCAAGGGATTGGATGGTCTGAAACGGGGACGCTTCAAGTGCCTCAATCCGATGACGAATGGGAAAAGATGTGTGACGCGATTGAGGGTCTAGATCTCAGTCAAGACGTGCTAAAAATGGTTGATGGTATTGAGGATTTCAAGGGTTTTTTGGGGCGAGGCGTTTGGATGCCTGGGGCGGGTCAGCTACGAGACTGTCAAGCTGGGTTCGCCACTCTTTTGCGCGAACAATCCGTAGAGTTGGCGACAAGTTCTTTAGTGTCCAGCCTTTCTAATCAGGATGATCACTTTGAGCTCGGTGTTGCGGATCGCTCGATTGACGTGACAGGTCATTTGGTTTTGACTAACGCACAAAGCATCCAGCAATTAATACCGGATGTTGATTTGAAGTTGCAAACCATTCGTGGTCAGTCAACCAAAATATCTGGTCTAAATCTTACGTTTGATTCGTCGGTATGTGGTGATGGATACGTCGCGGGATTGGGCGAGGGTAGTGTGTGGTCTTCAGGAACCTTTGAAGTGGGTAGTGACTCAATAGAGTGTCGTGATGAAGAAAATCTACATAATATGCAGCGTTTAGATCGTGTTTTAGGGACGTCTCATCGGGGGGCACAAGAAACAGTTACTGAGGCCTGGGTGGGTGTTCGATATGCCACGCATGATCGTATGCCGCACGTGGGTGCTGTGGCCCCAGGGTTATACGCACTAACGGGACTTGGCTCTAAAGGTTTTACCTGGGCCCCATTATCTGCTGAGGTGTTGGTTTCTGAATTGCTTGGGCTGTCTTGTCCAGTAGAGCGTAGCGTGAAGGCGCGAATGAATCCGTTGAGATTTAGATGAGTGATAATGTGAGGAAAAGGTAAGACATATGATGGTGAAAAAAGATTTAAGAATTTTGGGTCTGTCGGGTAGCCTGCGTGAGGGATCTTTCAATAAAAGGCTTCTGGCGTTAGCACTCAGTAGCGCAGAGCGTCACGGCGCTGTGGTGTCTGAGATAGATTTAAGTAAAACGCCTTTACCTTTTTACGATGCTGATTTAGAGGCGCGTGATGGTTTGCCGAGGACCGTTCTGGCGTTAAAGAAAGAGTTTATGGACGCCGATGGACTGATGATTGCGACGCCTGAATATAATGGGTTTTTCCCTGGGGTATTAAAAAACTGTTTGGACTGGCTGTCGAGACGCAGCAGCATTGAAGATCCAATATTGTCATCCTATAACGGCAAGGTAATTGGACTGATGTCCGCAACCGTTGGTGGAAGCGGTGGGATAAGGTCTTTGACTGCTTTAACCACACAGTTTCAATATCTTGGTGTCATGGTGCTTCCTCGGCCATTTTCTTTGATGCATGCGGGTAAAGCTTTTTCCGATGGGGGAACTGTGTCGCCAGAACTCCTATCCTCAATCGATGAGATGACTTCAGTGCTTATTGATACACTCCAAAAACTTAAACAAGACTGACGGCAAAGAGGAAAATCTATGCGTTTAAACTATTTGATTCTTATAATTCTTCTCTCCCCTTTTTTTGCGACAGCAGAAACATGGATTGATGTGGGGGCAGATACTGAGGCCAAGTACTATGTAGACCTTGATTCGATAAAGGTTGATGGTGTCAACATGCACGTCATTAAAAAAGGGGTATATACAAACGTCATGGGAGAAAAGCTCGATGGAGAAAAGCTGGTGGTATTTAAGATCACTATGGCTCGTCTTGAGTTAGATTGTGCGCGTGAACTGAATCGTGTGACGCAAATTGATATGTTAAGTGAGAGCGATGAGGTTGTATGGTCTTCTGGTTATATGTCTGGAAGGGTATGGTTATCGATTAAAGATCAAGGGCATGCGCGCACCACCTATGACTTGATTTGCGCTCAAGCCAGATGAATTAAAAAAGGCCGGATATCACCGGCCTTTTGAGTAACAACTATTCTTAGTTGTTTGGATCATCTTCTGGATTAATCCATGTTAAATCTGTCGGTCCGAATCCGGATTCTTGAAGGACGACTTCGGTTCGTGCCCAAGCGTAATGAGGGGTATTGGCTCCTGTGATGTAGAAAGCTCCTGCTTCCATGGTTTTCATGGGTTTCATATCGAATTCCTCGCCACTACCGATCCAGTAAGTCCCTTTTAAAACGGTTACGGTTCGTTGATCGCTGTGTTTATGCGGAGGGAGTTTATAGCCAGACGGCATTTTTACGCGAAAGGTGTACGGCCCAGGCTTTTGCGGATCTCCGTGGATCACGACCATACGCATACCCCATGGTGTATGACGATTACGCTCCCACTTGATTGTCTCTGGGTCAGCCGTTACGACGTCACTTCTCATGATCACTTTACTGCCACCATGGTGGTCGGCGTTTGCTGATTGTGTCATCACGGTGAGTAATGCGACTAAAGGAACTAGTGCTAGAACTTTCGAAAATCTCATATTTCCTCCATTTGGATATTTTATTTTTTAAGAGCCATTTTGACGAGCCACTATGGCTAAAGTTTAGTTTATTTTGCAGTTAATCGTTGGTTTACTTGTTTGGTGGGTGTTAATGACATTGTTTAGACTATTTTTTCTGGCAAAGTCGTTTGACCGCTTAGCCTGATGTGCACGTTCCATTTCTTTGCTTGTTACTCAAGTTGGCGTTCTACTAAGCCTCTGTTTTTGATAGGATAAGGGTTTAAGTGAGTTAAGTGTTATATAAGGTTGTGTGACCTCATTAATTGGTTTTTATGGAGATTAAGTAAGGGTATCAACACATTTAAATGCGTATTGATTGTGATGTTTGCTGTGCTGTGCTGTGCTGTGTACGCCTGTACTACACGCTGACGATACAGTTACCTGTGGCTGCCATATCAAGGATGATAAGACATCTTGCGCGGTCGATCCTGCAGCCGAGGCTGAGGCTCAGTGTGTTTGTGTGAAAGAAACCATGTGCGGAAAACGTAAATTTAAGGCTGAAGCCTGCGTTGTTGGCGATTCAAGCGCACAATAGCGGTGTTTAAATTAGTTTTTAGGAGTTGAATATGCAAAATGCGCCGGTACGACGTTCAGAACTGCTGATGCCTGCTGGCTCACTGGAGCGGTTGAAAGTGGCTGTCCTATATGGAGCAGATGCCATTTATTTGGGTACCCCGGATATGTCTATGCGGACTAAGTCGCAGTTTAGCCTAGAAGATATTCAGGAAGGGATCAGTTTCGCGCACGAACGCAACGTTCGCGTGTATTTGACGTTAAATATTTTTACGCACAATAAAGACATTCCGAAGCTTGACGCGTACATCAATACGTTGAAAGAGGTGCGTCCAGATGGGGTTATTGTCTCGGACCCGGGTGTCTTTCATTACCTTCGGGAACACGCTCCAGAATTTAATATTCATATTTCTACTCAGGCGAATGTTTGCTCTTGGATGACCGTTAAGTTCTGGAAAGAGCAAGGTGCCGAGTTAATCGTTCTTGCGCGAGAAGTAACATTTTCTGAGTTAGAAGAGATCCGCGAGAAATGCACGGATGTGCGTCTTGAGACGTTTGTGCATGGCGCCATGTGTATGACCTACTCAGGTCGTTGTTTGCTCTCTAATTTTATGGCTGAGCGAGGGGCCAATCAAGGCAATTGTGCCAACAGTTGTCGTTGGCAATATAAGGTCCATTTGCGCTTGAATGACGGCACCATTAAAGAGCTGGAGCTCTCCGAAGAAAATATGAAGCTCTTTGAGTTTGTGCTCGAGGAAGGGCATCGACCAGGGGAGTTAATGCCGATTGAGGAGGATGATCGTGGGTCATACATCCTCAACTCAAAGGATCTGTGTTTAATGCCGAAGCTTGACGACTACTTAAGAATTGGGGTGGACAGTCTTAAAGTCGAAGGTCGGGGTAAGAGTCCTTATTATTTGGCGACGACCGCACGTGCGTATCGACGGGCCATTGATGATTACTATGAGGATCCAGAATCCTGGGATTATCGTCCGTATATGCGCGAACTTGAGATGACGGGAAATCGTGGGTACACGCTCGCTTTTCACGAGGGGCGCGTCACGAACTATGCACACAATTATGAGAATACGAACAGCGTTGCTGCCTGGGAATTCGGTGGTATTGTTCGCTCGGTTACGGATGACTCATTAATCATGGAGGTTAAGAATAAACTTCGATCAGGAGACGTGCTCGAGTTCATTCCACCAAACCCCAAGGATGAGCCAGTGCTGCTGCGTTTGTATGAGTTCGAAGTGTTGGGCATGGACGGGCCGCAAGAGGTTATTCACGGTGGTCCTCAATGCAAGATACGTATTCCTTTGGCGGCGTTTGACCGGGAGAGCGTTGAGGATATGCTGAGAAAGTTTCCGGAGTTTACGGTCGTGAGAAAAGAGTCTTTATTGACTGAAGAGGAGTGGGAGCGCATACGTCTGGATCAATTGACTCAAAAAATTGAACTGGGCCGATCCTCACCTGAGCGCTACGGGGACGCTGTGCAACGCCTTAAGAACACCATCAGTACCGAAACACTCGATAAGCGCGCAAAGACGACCAGTAAAGGACTTCACGGATGCTGTGGTCGCGGTTGTAATGGTTGCTTGATGTTTTGGAATGACCCCAAGTATGAGACAGCGCGGGCATTAATGGCGGGTAAAAAATCCGGAGAGATGTTGACTCATAATATGCGTGACGATGTCATTGAGGCGCGTGCTGCGATAGGTGCCTGATGCAGAGGGTCGGCGGCGGTAGCATTTTATGGTAGATCGCGAACGACTCTAAATCCAAGATCTTCCTCGTTAGAAGTTAAATCTTTGAATCGGGTTGATTCTGTCAAATAATAAGGCTCATTAGATAGCCAGGAGCTACCACGATACCCACGTAGGGAACAATCGCCTGCGAGCCATGGTTTGCCAGTAGTCGGAAATCTCCCGCGACCCTGCCCACCCGGACTGGGGCAATCCTCTGTCCATTCGTATGCATTGCCAATGGTGTCGTATAAACCGAACTGGTTTGCTGCGAATTGACCGACCTTAGATAAGGTGACTTGGCCATCGTCGCACGGCAGGGTATCGAGGCCGTAATCGAGCTCCGACTCTGCAGTTTGGTCGTAGACGTTACCATAGGCACAAACGCGTTCAGGTTCCAAGTTGAAGTATCGATTCATACCCAGATTACCCCTCGCAGCATATTCCCACTCTGTATTAGAGGGGAGACGGTAGCTAAACCCGGTTTTTTTAGACAGCCATTTTGTATATTTAATGGCCTGTTTCCAGCTCACTTGGGTGACGGGGTGTTGTCCCAAGATCGTTGTGTCAGCATCAAGGCGGTCACACCCTTCGTCTTCGATGCAAGCCTGCCACTGACTGTTGGTCACTTCATGGACACCCGCAGCGAATGGTTGGGTAAAAATAACCCGCCGGTACCACCCGACATTATGCCCACGACCTGATGGGCCTGGTGGGAGTCGTATGTCTATTTCTCCAGCAGGGATGACCGCTAGAGTGGGGCACACGTTGCAATCTGAAATGAGTTCTGGGTCAGCGTTTGCATGGCTGACTGCGAGAGTCATGCAGCAAAGTAATAAGGAGGCCACTGATAAGTGTGTAGGCATGGGATCAAAGTTTACGCTAAACCCATAAATCTTGGTAACGGTCCTTCTAGAGTGTGTTGATTTTTGTTATGAGGTCTTTTGATCATAAATATATCCAATTTGAAAACGACTTTTTTTGACTATTATCCACACTACTAATAACTATATGTTTTTATTTATATTGACATCTTTATGTTATTATTTATGATGTTTATAACAATACGTTTTTATTTAAATTAGGCTTGGCTTTGTGCGGCGAGGGTGCCGCGTACAGACGGGCTACTACGTGAAGGTGGAACCATGGAAAATACTGGTGGATGTATGTGCGGCAAAACGCGATATAAAGTAACGGGTGAGCCAGTGGGAGGGGTCTTTTACTGCCATTGTAATGATTGCAAGAGACAAGCGGGTTCAGCATTCACGATTGGTGCGGGCTTTTTAGCTGAGCATTTTGTGTTTGAAGACGATAGTCACGTTAAAACCTATGTCACTGTGGGGGACACAGGGACGAATATGGATCGTGTTTTTTGTGGCAACTGTGGCTCTCCTATGTTTTCCAAGACATCACTCATTCCGGGTGTGCTTTATGTGAAGGCGGGAAGTCTTGATGATGCGTCTTGGGTTGAGCCCCCGGTTGAGATTTATACGAAAGATAAATTAAAATGCGCTGAGATTCCATCCGACATTACGCGTTTTGAAGCGTTGATGCCGATGGAATAGGTGCAACATAATCTTTGCTAAACGGTCATAAAAGTGTCATTTTTATTTGTTCGCGAATGAATAAAATTAAATAAAAATAGATTGACTCACAACAGTTTAAATAAATGTCCGTTAAAGGTAGCGCTGACTTCTTTGTGTGGTCAGCGTTTTTTTTATTGATACGTGTGTGCTCAAGTGGTGGCGTCCAAATTAGGCTGCGTTCAATCGGGCCATGCGAGCCTTGGCTTCAGCTGATTGGGCATCTTCCCACGCTTGCTCCTCGCCTGGCTCCGGTAGCACGGCTCCGAATTCAGCAACTTGGTTAGCTGGAATGTCGGTTAAGTAAACTTGTAGGCTTGATTTGTCTGCGCCAGTCTCGAGAGCCACGGTATTCAGAATATCAGTCATTATTTTTTGTTTTGACTCGATTGTTCGCCCGCCCCGTATGTGGGCATGCACGTAGATGTTGTCCTCTTCGATTGGCTTCCCCGCTAGAAAATAATTTTCAGAAGGCACATCATTAAATAAGATCTGCACGAAGTATCTCGGTGCGCCAGTAACCGAGCAATGAATATTGGTAATTTCTTGAGCAATATTTGCTTTATGTTTTTTTGTGAGTCTTTGTGGTGTTGAGGTTACAACATACGTTGGCATCACATGCTCCTCGTGGTTTGTATTGGCGTCAAAATGAGCTGATCAAAAAAGTCGCATGAAATGAGTCTAATGCATGTTATTCGGGCGTGCTGACGTTTGTGCATCAACAGTTTGAGTGTTCGGGAATGTTTACGGTGTGCTTATGTATTCTTGAGGATGGCAATAATCGCCATAAAAAATCGGCCAGAAGCTGAATGCTTCTAGCCGATCTTTATTGAGGAGATATTAAGTACTTAAGAGATTGACTTAGAACCCTTTAGAGACGCTGAAGATGAGGGCGTCGTCATCTGTAGCTGCAACATCATCAAAGTCCATTTCGGTCTTTGTAACAGCGAGTTCGATTGGGTAAGCCGCTAAGACTTCTTTAGATATCGTGAATGAGTAGTAGTCCCCAGTTTTGTCATAATCACCCATGGTGTATGAGACGCTGACTCCTGCGAGTTCACCACCAATGCTGAGCTCTGTTGCATCATTGTCATCTGAGGCAGCTGCGTAATGCGTCACGCCAAGGTCGACCACGCCAACAGTTGTCCCTAGGCTAAGGTAAGCCTCCTCAAAGCTTGGGCTTCCGCTGGCTGTCGAGTCTACGCCTGGATACTGATATGTGATCATGCCTACGTCATAGCTTACGGGACCCATTTCGCCCGCAAAGCCACCGTAGTAATCCACTTCTGAGGAAGCGGTACCGCTGGCAGCGGAACTCCAAACGCCTAGGTAAAGTCCAGATTCATGAGCCAAATCAAAACCACCCTGAACTGCCGGGTCACCGCTATTTTGGTCCTGCCCCCTCCAGTAATACTCGGATACCATTCCAATGTTACCGCTTAGGTCTAAACCGCCGCCAATATCTGCTGCGAGTGCGGTGCCGGATAGTGCGGTTAGAAGGGTTGCTGTGGTTAATGCATATTTTTTCATTTTTCTGTTTCTCCATGGTTTGAAAAATAGAGGTTCAATGAAGCCTCATCTGGTATGTAGCAATTAGCGTGCCAGGTGAAAATACGGTTTTTTGTATGGCTAATAAAATGGATGTGCACCAAAACGGCACGTTCTCTTTAACACACGCACTATTGCGATGCAACATTTGGTGGTATTAAGCGATATGACGTGCAATATATGATTTAAATCGTATCGTGTTAAATGAGAGTGCTAATGCTGACTAGAACAATACAAATCAATTAAAGCTCTATATACAGCATGCTGGAGGGCCTATTTATTAATCCATGGGCTTTTGGTTGGCGTGTGTTAGCCCTTATTTAGCACGATGAGTGTTTTTATGGGGTTTTTCTATCTTGGTCTGCTGATGACAAAGGAGTTTGGTGCAATGAACATAATGCGAATGATAAAAACTTTGCGCTTGATGGGGTTATTCATGATGAGTGCCTGGGTTCATGCGGGCACAACATTTAAAACAAGTGGCGTGCTCTCACAAGATTTGCAAACAATGGAGTGGAATGGTGCGACCTTGATGGTCGGTATATTGTCGGGTGTGGGTGAGGTCTATGACAGCACCTCAGGCGCGGTGCCTAAAGGCTAGCTCATGTTGACCTGCGGATTACGCGCCCTGCAACTGAAGCCCTCAACAGAGCTCTTAGCCAACTGCAGTTGGAAAGATAGCTCGGGTGATGAGTTGTTTGTCGTTTCTGAGCGTCGCAGTGGCACTACGGACGTTGGTGGTGGTGGTAATGGGACTATGTCAATCATCGGTGGTACAGGGAAGTACAGCGGGATGACAGGAGACTGTACGTATTCAGTGGCTTGGTTGGAGTCCCCTTGGATGACGACAGAGAGCACCTGCACGACGAATTGATCGTGGTATCAGTTTTTTTTGATCTTCGTTATCCCCCGGTTTTGGGCTGATCAGCCCAAGCTGGGGACCCGTCCCACTGCCTACCTAATGGTTAGCGTAAGTGCTCTTCAAACCAAGTGATCGCTTCATTAATTGCTGTGGTTAGGCCCGCTCCATCGTAGATGGAGTAGTGGGTCGCTCCTGGGATCACGACGTATTTAGATGGCGCAGGGATCCGTTGGTGTGCAACGAGTGCAGTCTTATCGTTATTAAATAGCTCTTCATGTTCGGCAACTAAAAAAAGACTTGCGCAGCGCTTCAGTCGACTCGCGTCTTCCCGGGGGTTGAATAGGGCGAGTCTTTCCCAAATCATGTCGCCTCGCAAACTCCCTATTGCTCTCTTGAAAGGATCAGGGTAGCCGCGGGTACCTCGTGCGCGCTCCCCGCCTGTAAGGAGCCACTGGTTCTGCGAACTGTTGGGCCAGCCTACGGGAGACACTTGGCTGACCAGCGCTTTCACCCGTTGATCTCGTGCGGCGACGTAGACCACTGTTCCGCCCGACCAGCTGGTTCCCCATAGCCCAATGTTGTTTATGTCCACCTTCGGGTGGGTGTTTATCCAGTTGAGTACAGAGAAGTAATCTTCTGCTTGGTCAATAGGGTCAACGACACCCTTATATTCGATTAATTGGTAACCATCGCCCGCATTATTACGGACCTGGACCATTCTGCTGTCGCTCGTACCCCATCCGCGGTAGTCAAAGGCGACAACCAGAAAACCGGCTGCTGCAAATTTTGTGGCATACCGTGACAGGTGTGCCGCTTCGCCGCCCCAGCCGTGAGCCATCACAATAGCAGGTAGCTTTAATGTGGCGTCATCAACTTGCGGCATGTAAACCGTTGCGCTGATTCGCGTGCCATTGCTGAGCACGTCGACCGTAGAGATATCGACAGGCAGTGAGGCGCTGAGCCCTATGCGTCCAAAGAAGATGAGCGAGGCGAGAATAAATGAGAGACGATAATGCATCAGTAATTCTCCATATTCACATCAGCTGCCAAGTCACATGAGAATCAATTAGTTATTGATGACAGTGAATGAGCCTGAAAATGGCCCACTACCAAACTGATCGGGAATTTGGTCTATGACATCATCAAAAAACTGGACCCCCTGGTTTGTGAGGTCAAAATTGAATACCACTGAAACTGTGTTACTCGTAACGACAACTGGTGTGGCTAACGACATAACCCCTGTGAGCCTGCCATTAAGGGTGCACACACTTCTTCCCCCGACGTCTGAGGCTTGTCCTGCATTGACGCTTCGTGTGAGCGTGTCGTCAGTCACGTACGCATCCATAGTCCCGCCTGAGACCGGTGCGTCGTGAAAACCTGAGTCACAGTTCGGGGAGTCTCCGAAGTTACCTAGATTATTTGTGGCTTCTGCGAGCGTGCCACCTAAGCGAATGCGCAGAGCTGTACCATCGTTCTGACTGACATGAGTATCACCTACACCATCAACAAAAGAGCCAGACACAACGAATGTGTCATCCATGATCATGTAAGCGTGTGAATAGGTGTTTTCGGCCGGTGCTGAGCTTGTGCCGGTCAAAGCTATGGGTGCCCCACCAAGTGACGATGCAATGTCGACTTGTGCGGGCGCCCCATCTAAATAGGTGGTCACACAATTCGTGCGATCAAACGTAGCCAAGTCACGAGCGGGTCCGAACGGGTGTGCCGTACAAAGCCCTATTTCAAAGATCTGTATTTTGTAAGTGGTGGGTGTGAACGTACAAGCTTCACCTGCTGCCATGACGGCTCCGGTAGCGGAGCAAGCAGTCCCGAGATCATCTGTCACCGCAGTCTGTGCTTGCGATAGCGCGGGCAAAATTAACATGCATCCACTGACTATGAGTTTAAGTGAAGTCTTAATCATTTTGATGGCCTCCTGTTAGCGCGCGCCTACTGCAGTTGAGAATTTCGTCTGGACCACAATTTGGTTATGTCGTCTGACTTTATTGAGCATGTCTTGCTTCATGGAGCGTTTTTCGAACATGTTTTTTGAGAATAAGCTGCTCTCGCCATTTTGAGGAGCATTACCGTAAGGCAAGGTGTAGGTGAGCTTTACAAAATCCTCGTCTTCAGTCAGTCCATCAAAATTACGCCGACCTGCTTCGAGACTGATCCCACTATCAAACATTTGCGCAAATTCTAAACTGTAAGTATTGCCCTCTATGTCTGCCACGCCATCATGGGACTCCCAGACAAATTGTTGGACATAGATTTTTGCAGCGGGAATATATGGAATTTGGGCCCCACTTCGACGTCATAGCCACCAAGTGCTCGTTCGCTGTTACCGTTTTTACCGTCTTTAAATCCTGTGAGGCCGTAGTAGTTGTTGATTGTGAGCTCTAGAGCAGAACTTTTAACCTCAACGCCAATACTTGCTCTTTGGTGGTCGTATTCGGGATCAATATCGAAAAATGCATTGAGGCCAAAGATCATGCTTTCGTCCTCGCTTAAATATCTGCGTCCAAGGCCTAAGTTGATCGTTGTTCGACTGTCCGCTCGGATCGCGGAGCTCTGGACAAAGTTTTGCGTGTGTCCGTCAATGCTCTCTCCGAATCCGGTCACGTTTAAGATTTCGATGTTACTGTCCCCGCCTTTGGAGACGTCCTGAACGCTGATTTCCGTGGATGAGTTAGGTATTGCATTATCAATTGCAGCGGCCGCTCGACCTGATAATTCACCGGTCACTTGATTAGCTGCGTTAGTGATGGCCTGCTCAGGCGACCCTGATCCGGTTGCCGCATTTTTTACAGTTTCTGCCACTTCTTTATTATCGTTCAGTGAGGCACATCCCAATAAAACCAGCGAAACTGCCAGTGAGGTAATGAGTCTTTTATTCATTTCTCAAGTGGTCTCCTGCAAATGAGAGTTAACTCTCGTGTGTGGTGTGGTGCACAAAAATTATGGTGAATGCTATTTTTTAGTGAATGCTATTTTTTAGTGAATGCTGTTTTTTAGTGAATGCTGTTTGTAAGAATTATTTTATAACATTGCGGTTTAATGTCAAACGGTCTGACAGCATGCATGCGTAAATCACGAAGTCGTTGGGACTTATTCCCGGACAGATCATCTGGCGGTGAGTGAAACATCATTGATAACTAAGCGTTTAATTGGTTTTTTTGGTACAATAGTTGCTAAGGGGTAGTTTTTTAGGCAAGAGTTGTATTTTGTCGCTAGTAAATCATGACGTATTAAAGGTGTGAGACAAAATGGGTAGACCGAAATTATTAAATCGTGAACACGTTATTGATGTTGCAATGAGTCAATATTGGCAGCGAGGAATCGATAATGTTGGCATGGCTGAGATTGCACGTCTATCGGGTTTTGATCGGGCCGGGATTTACAAGGAATTCGGCAGCGAGGAGGGGCTTGTCCATGAAGTTATCAACACATATTTGGGTAGGAATTGGTTTCCACGAATACCCATTCTTGATTCGGTCAGTTCGCCTGCTATGTCCATTAAAATGATCTTCGATGCGTTCGCAAATGATAATGTCATGAAAAATCTGACTCAATATGGCGTTCAAGACAAAGCGGTCAAGTGGCCTAAGCCAGTAGGGAAGGCCCGAGGATGTTGTTTTTATGGCTTGCTGATCTCTGATTCTGCAAGTGCGTTCACGGGTGCTTCAAAGCATAAGCTTAAAGAAGTTAATGACTCTGTTCATGCGTACATGCGTGAGAAATTCGCGCTCGCTCATCAAGAAGGTCAGCTGAAAGATGATGTTTCTGTGGATGAAGCAAATGAATTTTACGCGGATCAGTGTCTTCTCATGCAACTCATGCGGCGGCGAGGCTATTCGAAAAAAAGGATGATCGTGTCGCGAGATTTTGCGCTAAAGAGCCTATTCACTGAAAGCGCATTAGCAGCAATTCTGCATTAATCGTTTAATTCTATAGTCCCAACGAATCACCTGATGGGTGGAGCGTTGTCTGGCTAAGCGACTGGCTTACGTGAGGTCAGGTCAATGGCACGCTTTGCCGAGCGCTTTCAGTCGCCAATAGTTGTAGGGTAGAGGGGCCAAAAATCCAGCGAACAACATGGGCGGGATGACCCACCAGGTTAACATCGCACCACCGGTTAACAGAACATCGATTAAGTTCATAGCCGCTTCCATTGCGACCATCGAGATCAAAGACATACCGATTGCTGTTTTGAACGCAACTGATAGAGACATTTGTCTTGTGAGAATTAATGTTTCCAGGGCTATTGAGGTCAGAAGGCCATTAATAATGGCAAGCAGCATGATTTGCCACACAGGCCACGTTAATGCCGTCCACTGAGCATAGGCAATTGTTCCAAAGTCACCGATAGAACAACCAGCAAGACACCACATCGTATTGTGGGCTGCTCGCTTCCACGTGTGCTGACAAACCCAGGAAATATTTAGCATGAAGTAATAAGGGTTGCGGAGTGCTATTAAAAGAGGTTATGCCAAGAGGATACTACGATTGGAGTAGGTAAATAATTTCCATCTAACCATACCGTGGTGTGAGCGCCGCTATGGATACGATGATTGTTGGCCGAAAAATAGATTTAAAGCTATAGTTTTTCTTCTGCAGAGGTCTCTTCGAGAAAGCCGTCAGCCCTCAGTGTGATCACAAGTGTGTCTCTCCACCCATTTACACCGTCGGGCTGAATTGGAGTCGTCTCATGGATGACTCGCCTGTCGTCGAGTATGAGGAGGCTCCATGGTTGAGACATGGTGAATCGTTGTCCATTGGGTGTATCGACTTCGAATACATGAGTTTCGCCGCCGGTCACGTTCTTTCTCTCAATAAGGCATAGGGCAACCCAGTCGACGCCGTCTCGATGCGCGCCCTCTGGGGTCGGTCGACCAATGCCGTTGGTCGTGTCAATACGAAATTGATGTGCTTCGCTATACCAGAGCTTTTCGCCATCTATGCGGGAAGCTAACTTGGCCAACCACATGAGTAACTCTTTGAAGAACTGTGAGCACAAAACATCTGTAGTAATTGGGTCGAACCATCGGTGCATGCCGCCATGAAGCGCGTTGTAGGTCGTGGGTTGCCAGTGGGCCCGTTGTGGGACTACGTGTAAGTCAGAAGTGCTGATCTCTAGACTTGCGTGTCGGCGCTTTCTGTACTTGCCCCCGTCTTTTAAGTACTCATCTGTTGTCAGATGGTGCCATGAGTCAGACAGCTCTTGCAGTTCTTTTGGCGCAGTATTAAATAGTCCCATGAGGGCACTCGGATCGATGTTCGCGTAGCCCCGTTGTTTGATGATCTGTTCGACTTGCTCGATCGCAGTGAAATTGGGTTCTAGATTGGATTTATGCAGTTTTCTTTTCAAGGGTAACCATCTTTAAAAAAGCTAAGGAGTACATTATAAGCTCAGTACAGAGCCTTTCTGAAGCGCTACCTTATTCCTGCGAAAGATCTGAGCCATTAATTTTTGTAACGAGCGTCGTCAGTCCTTCTGAACCAAGCCACCAACGGTTTGCCATGCTGACTGCCAACTCTCTCACACCTCTGCCAAGCGAATTGAAAACATCTTTTTCGAAAGGCTGTTGTTTGGCTAAGGCCTCAATGAGGATTTGAGTGGTTGCGTGCGCTTCACGTACGGATGGATCGTCTTGGATCCCCAGCTGTTCGTAAATCACCTTTAGGTTTCCATCTACTCTCAAGAGTGTTTCACTCCAGTTCTTAGATACTTCTCCCGCCATTTCTGAGAATTGTGGGAAGCCAAATAATTGGTTTATTGCTTCAAGGACCTGATTTTTAAAATATTTAGCGTCTGTATCCAAATAAATTAAGGTCCGCCCCAGTTCGGCATCTGTGTTTTCACGCAGCATCCTGAGTTGAGACTCTGGTAACTGATCGAGGATTTTATTATGCAATATCCAAGGTTGGTGATAGATAGAATCTGTAAGTGACGTATTGAATTGGGCGTTCGCGTGGGGGCTTATGAAGCCGGCCAAACACGTAAGCAGCAAGCAGCGTAATAATAATATTGACGATCCCATCATGTGACACTCCTTCTTGTCGAGTTACAGACTTTACGGGTGTTTGTCCAACGAACAGCCCCAATATATATAGATTTGAGGTGAATCGGTTGAATTCAGCCGGAAATCTCCGGAAATCAACGATTCCGGCAACGTTTCATGATTTAGGTGGGGTAATAGATGATTTTAAATTTGAAATGCGAGAGAATAACAAAGTTATCTTAGCGGCATGATAAGTGTGTATTTTGTAGTTTAAGTGCGACATGACAGGAGAAAAATATGAGTTTAAGGATCAACGACACAATACCTAATTTAGACGTGGAAACTGATGAGGGTAAGACCTCACTGCATGACTTCGTGGGTGAGAGCTGGACGATACTGTTTTCACATCCGAAGGACTTCACGCCCGTATGTACCACTGAGTTTGGCGCGGTTGCGCAACTCAAGAGTGAGTGGGACAAACGCAGTACCAAAGTGATTGGTATTTCGGTAGATAGCGCAGAGGATCATCGAAATTGGAAAAAAGATATTGAAAAGGTGGGTGGTGCAAAGCCTGAGTTTCCAATTATCGCTGATGACAATCTTGCCGTATCGAAAGCGTTTGATATGTTACCTGCTGAAGCATACCTGCCCGATGGTCGAACGCCGGCTCACAGTGCCACCGTGCGCTCAGTTTTTATTATCGGACCCGATAAGCAACTCAAGCTCACCATGACCTATCCGATGACAGTGGGTCGTAACTTTGCAGAGGTTCTCAGAGCACTTGACGCGCTTCAAACGTCTGCAGCACACGGTGTGGCGACCCCAGCTAACTGGCAAGTGGGTGAGGATGTTGTGATACCTGCGGCCGTCAGCGACGAAGATGCTAAGGCAAAGTTCGGTAGTTTTGAGACGTTAACGCCGTATCTCAGAAAAGCTAAGTTACCTAATTAATATCAGGTACGCCGCGCAACGCAGAGCTAACCTCGTTGTGCGGTTTTTTTGTATCACTCGAACATTGAAACAATACGAAACATTATGATGGGTGGATCATGAAGGAGCTTCGCACACCAACCGGCTTGTCTGTGCATCAGTTTGTCGGTTTACGGCCTGGGCCAAAGCTAATCATCTTGGGTGCTGTGCACGGAAACGAGACCTGTGGGACGGAAGCACTGCAGCGTTTACAACGAGAGATTGAAAGTGGGGAAGTGTGTATTGAGCAAGGCACGCTCACCATGGTGCCGATCACCAATCCACTTGCATTCCAGCTCGAACGTCGTCACGGTGACCGAAACCTGAACCGCAACATGCGTGTTAGCGACAATCCGCAAGACTTTGAAGATTCCATCTGTAATGTGCTTTGCCCGATGATCGAGCAACACGATGTGTTGCTTGATCTGCATTCGTTTCAGGCGCCTGGTATTCCCTTCGCACTCATTGGTGCATCCAATAATACGGGTGCTCTGGAGCCGATAGCGCTTGCTAAGCAGGAGGAAGGCTTGGCACTTCGCTTAGGGGCTGATCGATTTGTTGAAGGTTGGCTTGAGACGTATGCTCAAGGGGTTCGTGATCGTCAAGCACGGGGCGTTGAGGCTCACGTTGATTATGGCGTTGGCACCACGGAAACCATGCGGCGCAGCGGTGGTATCGCAGTGACACTTGAGTGTGGACAACACGCGGATGATGGTGCGCCACTGACTGCGTACACCGCAATACGCAATACACTTGCGCACCTGGGTATGACGTCAGATACGAAACCTAAGCCCGTTACAGAACCCGAGGTAATACGTCTGTACCAGGTTATCGATCGACTTGACCCTGATGATTGCTTTACTCGAGATTGGTTAAGTTTTGAGGAAATTAAACGCGGGACGGTCATTGCCCACCGGCGTGATGGCACTGCGTTAACTGCGGACCAGGATGGGTGGATTGTATTTCCGAATACGAAGGCCCAGGTCAACCAGGAGTGGTTTTATTTGGCAAAACACTCTGATCGGCTCAAGTAAAAATCTTAGTATGTAACTCGTTACTCGGTGACCTCTAAAAAAGCTTGAATGAGGTCAGCTCCCATTTTGATAATGTTTCTGTCGGTAGTGTTACTGCTAAAATCAACAGAAACGGTATCTACTGTTCTAACATTCAAAGTAAAGAGGGATGTCAGCGTGACCACAGTGGGTGTTGTCAAGACAGTCGTCCATAAAAAACGATCAGCATTGCTGCATTCCGTGGCATAGGCGGTGTTACTCTGCAGTAAGCTCTGACGGTCTAGTTGCGGTTATGATTTAGAGTGGTATTCGCACAGTGAGAAATCATTGTGCTGGCATTGATGTTGAATTCAGTCGCCACGCTTGTTTAGGGCTTCAGCAAGGTTGAGAGCAGAGGTAAAGGCACCTTCGACGCGACCCCCTAGGCACCAGTCCCCACATGCGGCAAGCTTTAAGTCATGATCTGCGAATGGCGGGTAAGTGTCACGATTAGAATTATTTGCATATCGCCAGCTGTGAACAGTCTTGAAGTCAGCATTACTGACATCGTGTCCTAAAACTTGACTCGTTTGATGACATAAGTGGTTGATTACTTTTTGTCGATCTGTAGTGAAATTTTCTTCGGCATACGCCTCGGATGAATGCACCATCAGTGTGAATAAATCCCCACGTCCTGGTTTGTTACTGTTCACGGCAATCCAGCTGATGTCCGAATGGGTAATATGCGCCGCATCAAATTCGAGGGGGAGACGTTTAGAAAACCCAAGCATTAAAGAAACGCAACCACGCATCTCAATCGTTTTTATCTCAGCGTGATGCGCGAATTTCTCAGGAAGTAACATCAGTGCCTGAGGCGCAGGTAAAGCAGATATGACTGATTCAAAGTTGTCGTAGCGCAGACCTTGTTCGTCGATTAATTGCCATTTTTCGAGCTGGTTTAATGATGAGATTTTAGTGTTGAGCCTGACATCTAAATCTTGAGCAAGATGTCTTGCGATGCTATTCATGCCTGGTACGCCTACGTAACGAGGCTCATCCATTGTCCAGTCTGTGCGCTCGATCATCTTGTTGCCTTCGAATCTTGCGTGTCTTGCCGCCCATTTCTTGATTAAGCCGCGATCGATGAGTGGTTGGATAAATTCATGAAAGGCATCGGTTCTTGCCGTGAAATATTGCGCGCCGTGGTCGAATGCGTAAGGATCCGTGCGCCTAGTCGCTAGTCGTCCGCCTGGGCTACGAGCTTTCTCAAATAGTGTGATCTCAAAGCGGTCTTTCAGAAGGTGAGCAAGCGTTAAGCCGGATAGGCCAGAACCGATAATTGCCATTTTTTTCATACTATTTTCCCTGACTCAAAATAACTCACGTTGTAACCCTGTGACGTTCGAAGGTTCGTTTTTATTCTTGGAAGTTTTAAAAGGTTTTTTTCGGCTGGCATGTTTTTTAACGATTTTTAAAGAGAGATTTTGGAAGTTTTTTGATCTTCTTATTGAATAAAGTCTTTCATTAGCTTCACGTCTCGCAGTGACCTCATCGACAATTGGCGTAGGGTAATTCTTCGGGGGATTCTGCGCCAGCCATGGTGTGTGAATATCTGCAGTTGATAGCGATGCTAACTCCGGCACCCACTTCTTGATGAATACCCCTTTTAGGTCCTGATCAATGCTCTGTTTAATTGGGTTGTATATCCGAATGGCATTGATCCCTGTGGCTCCTGACTGCATTTGCACTTGAGAATAGTGTATTCCAGGTTCGTAGTCTAAGAATAACCGTGCGAGATGTAAGGAAGGTTCGCGCCAGTGAAGCCATAAATGATTGGATGAAAAGCTAACCAACATGGCACGCATTCGAAAATTTATCCAACCAGTTGCGCGCAACGCTCTCATACATGCATCAATGAACGGGTATCCTGTGCGTCCTTCCTTCCAAGCCTCGAAGTGCGCGTCATTAAACTGGCCTTCTCTCAGTCCGTCTATAGCAGGATGTAAATTCTTTAATTCAATAGTCGGCTCATCTTCTAATTTTTGAATGAAATGACAATGCCATCTGAGACGAGATAGAAATGACCGTGCCGAGGATCTCCAGGGTGACCTTGGCGGTGTTTGTTCATATATCGCAACTTTGCGCGCCTGGGCTAGCTGATAGATCTCCCGCACAGATATAGATCCGAAGGCGAGATAGGTTGAAAGACGAGAGCAGCTTTCGTAAGCCGTGACCGGAGATGACATTTCCTTGGTGTAAAACTTTCCACGTGTCTCAAAAAAACTGTCAAGTAAGGCTAACCCAAAATGCCGCCCGCCTACTTGCGGGCTTTTACAAAGATCATCTGAGAGATTTAGCTTGTTAGGGCTTGGTAAATTGTCAGAGTCGATACTTGTATCAAGTCCGTATTTTCGTGCTGGTAGTGCTATCGAAGAAGCAGTCATATAGTGATGCCATTGCTTCGCCCAACCATCTCTAGAAGCTAATTTCCTGACTACTCCATTGTGTTGAAATTCATGCCAAGGGATTGACAGTGTCTTGAATAATTTGGAGACACGCTTATCCCTTTGATAGGTCCAGTCATTCCACGTTTCTTGATGTGAAAATACGGCCTTAATTTTTAAATTTTGATGTAATTTTGTAAATACATCCTCAGCCTGGCCAATCTTGATAAGGAGCTGAAAATTAAGTTTTTTTAGTTGTGACTGCAGATCTAATAGAGATTGTTGAAGAAATGCGTAGTGTCGAGCACTCAGATCTTTTTCCCGCCACAGGAGTGGTTCTAGGATGTACAGGGCTAGAGTGGGACCGCTTTGAGTGGCTGATGTAAGAGGAGCATGATCGGATACTCTTAAATCTCTTTTAAACCAAACGACGTTCATAGGATGCTAAATTAGTTAATCTGAGTAGAGTATGACACTCGTGAGCTGAGTAATTCCCGGAAAGTGGAGTCAATACTACTTATTTGTTAGTCGTGAGTCGTAATTCAATGGGCAAATATGGTTTTTGATTTTAATTACGCGAAAAAAAAGTCAAGGGAAATAGAATGAATAGACCTTTCAGTGAGCGGAACAAATTAATAGGAGGTTTGAAATGGAAAATAGAACAGTTCTGGTGACCTGTGTTCAAAAATATATGGGTGAGGCTATTGCGACGAAATTTAAGACTATGGGGTTTAATGTGCTGGCGGATGATCGACCTTTAGTGAGTCAAAGTGAGTGCGAGGCTTTAATTCAGTCGTCGGGCACGATTGATGTTTTAGTTGTAAATCTTGCAGAACCACCGAAATCTAGTCCCGTGCAAGTCATTGAAAATGACGATTGGGATACGTTGTTCAAGGTTTTGGTCGATCCTCTGATGTATCTCGTTAGAGCAACAACACCGCAGATGCTGGAGAGAAAGTCTGGAAAAATAATTGCTGTAACGAGCGCTGCGCCGCTCAGAGGTATTGCTAATCATTCAGCGTATTGCGCTGCGCGAGGCGCGCAAAATGCCTTTATTAAAGCAGTAGGTATTGAATTGGCACGATCCAATATCCAAGTGAATGCGATCGCGCAAAATTATATTAATAATAATACGTACTACCCTGATCGACTTTTGTCTGATGAAAAGTTCTTGGATCACGTACGCAAGAATGTACCGACTAACAAAGTTGGCTCTGCGGAGGAGACCGCTGAACTTGCGTCCTATTTAGCCAGTGAAAAATGTAATCACATTATTGGTCAAATCATTCCTCTAGCCGGGGGCTGGGTCAGTTAACGAACTCTAGTCATCAGTAAAAATATAGGACCCACAAAAAAAGCGCCGCACGAATGCGGCGCTCCTCACTACTTAGCAGCTATTAAATTATTACTTAGCTGTGATCTTGTAGATTTCACCTTCGTCCGTGTTTGCATACAATGCGCCGTCAGGCCCAAGTGTTACGCCACGGTAGCGCTTTGCTTCAACTGGTAGATGAATCACACTTTTGATTGACTGCCCGTCTTTAGCAATGTCATATACGTCTAAACGCATACCAGCTGGCGTGCCTCCAAAAGCAATACCCATGATGCCTACAACTGCACGACCCTCATACATACCCCACTGCTTTCCTTCTAGGAAAACAATTGAAGATGTACCTTGAGAGTAGCCGTTGTTCTGCCACGCAGGTGGCATTAGATCAGCAAACCGGGTGTCACTCATTGGCATGAATGCTGCGCGAACAGCTGGAATCACACCTTTTTTCTGGTTAGGCATGTATCCGCAGTACTCGTCTGGACACTCTCCACGGCCACCCATGTTTTGACGTGGGTCCCATCCGCCGTTACCACCATTTACAAGCATAGTAAGTTCATCGTTGTGCCATGGTCCGTGCTCAGCTGTGAATACTTCTCCATCACTTCTGAACGCAATACCTTGAACATTTCGATGTCCGTACGTATAGATGCGCTTGTCGTAACCTTTAGGTGGCTTGTTGCCAGGATGCGCATTACCGTCGGTGTCGATTCTCAACACTTTACCGCACATTAAATCAGGTGATTGTGGGCAAACACCTCTGTGTCGGTCACCTGTGGTGATCCATAACGCTCCATCTGGTCCGAAAGTTGGTCGGTTACCATTATGAGCACCATTACCACCGAAGGGATGATTCGACTCAAAAGGCTTGAATTGAATATCTTTAACGATATCGGTACGCTTTGATACGCTCTTGAAATCTTTGCTGACTTCAAATCTCATTACGATGTTTCCGTCGCATCGTTCGAAATTTGTTTTACATCCAGCACCATGATACTTGGTGGATGCAGAAGCAACATAAATTCTACGGTTTTTTTCGAAGTTCGGATCAACTGCGATACCCAACATACCTGCTTGGTTGGTGCACCACAGATCTTCACCTGCGTCCGCGAAACCACTAGAGCCAGTCATGCCATAAAGGGCGTGAACTTTTCCAGACGGTAGTCTTACTGAAAAGCCTTTGCACTTTTCTGTGAAGAACATCGTTCCGTTTGCAAGAAAATCTGTATCCCAAGGGCTCTCGAGTCCTGTTAACACAGCTTCTTGTTTCATTTCTGGTACAACTGCGCTCTTGTTTCCATGATGTCCAGCAAAGCTACTAGTAGCTAAAACGCTGAACCCAAGGAAAAACAGAGCAGAGAGTAAACTCTTCTTCATTTGTAATTGCCTCCAATATGATTAAACATAATATTTATTTTACTTGTGCGCTGTTCAAATAAGCTGCGAGGTTTGCAATTTCCTCATCACTCAAAGACATTGCATTCATGATCATAAGATCAGAATTAGGCCCAAATCTCTCCTCAGCTCGGTATCTTTCAAGCCTATCAACCAAATAAGAAATCTCTTTACCGGCCAATTTAGGATAACTAGCCATTCCTTTGCCTGAAGGGCCATGGCAGATATAACAGTTTTGAGCATATCGAGCTTTACCAGCCTCTACGTCTCCGGCAAACGCCAAGCTGACGTTTACGCTGCAAAAAGCCAAGATACAAAGTACGAAGCGTGACACAGGACCCCCTTTAAATAATGACAAATTAACTTATTTCCCTCGCGAAATAGCACTTTGGTTGTACAAACGCTTGAGTAAGAGACTATGGATTTAGATTAGTTCCAAAAGCTCTTAATACATATTGCATAATGTGGAGTACATTTTCAATACCGCGGTCATTAAAAACGGAATGTTCATTAAATAAACATCCCGAAAGGTTATTGATTTGATAATGATGCAGAATGATTTAGTGAGAGCTCAGATATTTTTTTACTTATTTTTTACTACCAGGGAATAAATTTTGGGGGCAATGCAATGTTGATTCGTTTATGTGCTGTTGCGGACATTTAACAGCATATAGCTGCATTTAACAGAATATAACGATATTTAAAGACATTTTATGGATTTTTCGCCCATATGGTTTGAAGCGCATTAAAAAACAAACGTTTCAATAAGAGCCAGTCGATACGGAAATAAAACATTGCGAATAATGTTCTATTTAAACGCTGTGTCAGGAGCTAGAGTTAGGAGGGTGGTTTAATCAGAGCGTGGTTGTCATAACAGGAGAGCTAGCTGCTAATTCACGCACGAGGTCCGATGCAGGCACAGCTTTGCAAGTCGATGCGTTTTGGCCTGCCCACAGAGGAGAAAAATCGCCACTTCCTAACGCTTCGGCGCATGCACGCAATGGCGCCAGTGCGGCTGGAGCAAAGGGAAAAGCCGGTACCGAGGTACTCATTGGCCCTTGCTCTCGCATGATGCGATTGACGACGCCCCGCGCCGGACGACCTGAGAATAAATTGGTCAACGCCGTTTCGCGGGCCTGAGTACTGTGTAATGCTGCTCTGTGCACCGAGCTGGTTGTGGCTTCAGGACACAGTAAAAATGCTGTCCCCACTTGCACACCGGTTGCGCCCAACGTCATAGCCGCCTTCACCCCAGCCGCACTGGCAATGCCGCCTGCCGCAATGACTGGAATGTTCACCGAGGCCACAACTTGTGGCAGTAGGGCCAGTGTACCGACTTGGGTGGTGATGTCATTGCTTAAAAACATGCCTCTATGTCCGCCGGCTTCAAGACCTTGGGCAATGATGGCGTCCACGCCTTGCTCTTGAAGCCACGACGCCTCGTCGACCGTGGTGGCGCTGGAGATTACTTTACTGCCCCAGCTCTTTACACGGGCAACCAACTCGGCTGATGGCAGCCCGAAATGAAAGCTGACTATTGCAGGTCTATATTTCTCCAGCACATCGGCCGACTCGTGGCTGAACGGAAATCGTCCTGGCCCACTGACAATCGTGCTGGGGTCTACACCCAACTCGTGAAAGTAGGGCGACAGGGTCTCACGCCAATGCGCTTCACGCACTGCATCGGGTTTGGGTTGTCTGTGGCAAAAGAAATTCACGTTGTAAGGATGCTGTGTACCTGCTTGCAAGATCTGTAACTCTTTGTGCAACGCCTCTGTACTCAACATGGCGCAAGGCAAGGAACCCAAGCCACCCGCATTGGAGACCGCTACCGCCAGCGCAGCACCTTGCACGCCTGCCATGGGCGCTTGAATGATGGGGAATGTTGTTCCGAAAATATCTTGAAAAGTCATGAGCTCATGTTGACACTTTTTTGCGATTAATGCTTGTTAAGTTAAGTAAAAATAGGTTGTTAGGGAGTGAGGGAAACGTAATCTAGGGTAATGATGGTCTGACGAGAATAGAGCTGTGTTCAAGCGCTTTCTTGTCTTTTAAAAGAGTCCTATAAAGATCGAAAATTATGGTCATGTTTTTACGATGAAAGACAGATCCCTGAAATCGAGGAAACTAAAATTGAAGGTTTAAGGCCGGATTATGGGGTGACCTTTGAAAAGGGTTTAAAGTTTTTCGAGATTCATAAGTCTGAAGATGTGATTCATAGAGAAGAGTGTGAGAAACTTGTTAATGAGTTGATAGAAACCGAAAAAAAGAAAGCAGAAGTAGCCGGGATCACTGCAGCTAAATTTATGTGGAATTTATCAACTGGCGTGTCTCTTAAGCATGGCATACCCTTAATTACGGAGTCATTGATATGTTCATCGAAAAAGAATTTATGTCTGAGGGTTCAATTTTAAGAGGACGCTGGTATTCAGCTGAGAACCCAAAAAATGCCCCTTGTATATTAATGTGTCATGGGACTTCTGCGACGGTTCCGATGGCGCTATCTAGTTATGCATATGAATTTCAAAGTAAAGGATTCAATGTTTTTCTCTATGACCATGTCGGGTTTGGGCGGAGTGAAGGGAAAATAAGACAAACAATAAACCCGTGGATTCAAGGCAGAGGTGTGGCAGATGCCTTTGAGTTCGTAAAGTCTCAAGACATGTCACACAACGGAAAAATCATACTCTGGGGTGACAGCTATTCCGGGATGTTGGTTTTAGTCGTAGCTGGTGTTGTTGAGGGTTTGGCTGGTGTCGTATCGTTTGCCGCTTCATGCGGGGTAAGTATTTTAGATTTTGAGCATCCGGAAAAAAGTTTGGTATCCTTAAAAGCCATATTTTATAAAGGTGAATTTGATCAGATGGTGGATTCTGTGCGAGAAGGGCCGATGCCGGTTGTTTCGTCTGACCAAGAATCTAACCCATCTCTACTGAAGCCGATACAAGCGTTCCGCTGGTTTATTGATCAAGGTGGTCAATGGAATAGCGGTTGGGTAAATCGGGTCACACGTGTGATTCCGAAGACTGACGTGCCTTTCTCGCCTCTGGTGACAGCGCCCTTCATAAAAGCACCAGTGTTGATGATCATTGGTAAGCAAGACGAAATGCCGCAAATCAGTGCTGAGGTTCAGTCGGATGTTTTTAGACGAGTAAAAAGCAAAAAGCAATTTTATGAAATTGATGGGGGCCACTTTGGTGCGCTATATCCTCATACACCGTTATTTGATGAGGCTATAGCAGTCCAGGTTGGATTTATCAACGCTATTCTTTAAATATTCAATTTTTTAATGGGGAAATCTTCTCAAATTTAGCCTAAATTATGTCGTCTCAACTGCCTCTGTGAACGATACCCTCAATGAGGTGGAGGATTAAACCCGATACTATAAGGTTCCCAGTAAGGTCCATTACTTATTTTTATTCTCACACATAGTGAAATATAATCCTTTTTTCGTATTTACTTCGGTGCAAATGGTTATCATCTTGATGTTGCCTTTGAGTTTGATGGCGTAGGCAAAACATCGCTACCACATTAAATATCCCAATCTTCTCTATTCAGGCATAAATCATGGCGCAAAAAGCCACTATTCATAAAGTTGAACTTTCCATTTCCGATATGGATCGACACTACTACGAGACGCATAATCTGACTGTCGCCAAACATCCGTCTGAGACGGATGAACGTTTAATGGTGCGTATTCTCGCTTTTGCACTGAATGCCGATGAGCGATTGGAGTTTTCTAGAGGCCTTTCATCGGATGACGAGCCGGACATTTGGCAGAAAAGCCTGAGTGGTGAGCTAGAACTATGGGTGTCTTTGGGACTTCCGAGCGATAAGATTGTTCGTCAATCTTGTGGCAAAGCCAACGAGGTGATGATCTATTGTTACGGCGGCCGGGCGGCTGAGATGTGGTGGGAGAAAATAAAAAACAGCACCACCCGTTTTCACAACCTTCAGGTTATTAATTTTTCAGAGCACGACAGCCGTGAATTGGCAAAACTGGCGGATCGATCGATGAGACTGCAGGTGAGTATTCAGGACGGCGATGTGATGGTCAGTGGTGAAGGCGGCATCGTTTACGTGACCTTGGATAAGTGGAAAAATGCCAATCATTAGTTTATTTCTGAAGGATGATTGTGTCTGAAAGCCTATCGATAGATGGCGTAAGCCTGAGTAGAGCCTTCCCCTTAGTAATTTACGCATATGAAAAAATGTGCAGGTGCTTTTTTAAATAATTTAGTAAGGAGATAATTATGCCAATGGTTCGTATTGATATGACTGATGAATGGACTCAAGCCAGTGCACTAGATGCTGGAGAGGTGATCTACGAGACGTTGATGGATATTTTTAATGTACCTGAGAACGATAAGTTCCAAATCATCAATCGACATCCAGAGGGGACTATGAATGTAGCTCCAAATTTTCACGGGAATAAGTATTCCAGCAAAATCATTCTCATTCAGATTTTTCTAAACCAAGGACGTACCGTTGAACTCAAGAAACAATTCTATCGCAGTCTCATGACTCGATTATCTGAGAGGGTTGGTTGTCGTCCAGACGACGTGGTGATTAATTTGGTGGAGGTGGCGAAAGAAAATTGGTCCTTCGGAAACGGTCTAGCCCAGTTGGCTGAGTGAGTAATATTTAACTCATTTACATTGATTGATTCCGAACGATTAAGGCGTCTCAATGTCAATCTGAAGAAGGAGCCTCATGAACGACAATCTTGAGAAAAACAAAGAATCCGCACAGGCATTTTATGATCTGATGTTTAATCAATGTAAACCGCGTGACGCAATGGAACAGTATGTCGGCGACATATACATACAACACAATCCAAACGTGCCTGATGGGAAGCAGGCGTTCATCGAATATTTTGAGCGAATGCAGGACGTCTACCCCGGAAAAAGAGTTCATTTTAAAAGGGCTATTGCTCAAGGTAATCTCGTCATGCTTCACTGTCACCAGGAATGGCCAGGTGACAATGATTATGCGGGAATCGATATTTTTCGTTTTGACGATGATGGAAAAATTATTGAACATTGGGATGTTTTACAAATCATCCCTGCGACAGCGGCAAACTCGAACACCATGTTTTAGCTCAGGTTAAGGATTGCTGTTGGCTACCAGTAGGGCTGCAACTAAGGATATGGGGTTGGATAAAAATGACTGTATTTATTACAATGACTAAAGGTGAAGTTTGCATAAGTAAGCCATGAAGATCTTAATTTTAATTGCCCTAACGCTAATGATTGGTTTCGCTCATGCGGACTCTGCCTCAATGTCTGATGAGGAAATCACTCAAGTCATTATCTATAAGTCTATTGCCACTCATAGAGGTGACTGTGCGTGCCCTTATAGTAGAACGAATAATGGAAGTCAGTGTGCCAGACGCAGTGCTTATTCGAGACCTGGTGGGTATAAACCACTGTGTTATCCAACTGATGTCTCGATAGAGATGATTGAAGAGTTTAGGAGATGAAGGTGATACGACTACTGAGTGCAGTACTGATGTTGTGGTTTTCTGGTACATGTTTTGCAGAGGCCGATGCTGAACGCCACAAAAATAGCTGTGATGATGGCGATATGTTCAGCTGTGCTTTGTTGGGTTCGATGTACCAATGGGGTGATGGTGTGGGGCAAGATTCTTTAAAAGCAATTGAGTATTACGAGAAAAGCTGTGATGGTGGTGGTGGATATAGCTGCTTGATGTTAGGAGGGATGTACGAAGAGGGGTTGGGCGTTAAGCAAAGCGACAGTCAAGCGTTGAAGTTTCTCAGTTTGGCTTGTGACTTAGGATTGGCAATCGGTTGTGCTGAATCTGAAAAGCTAAAGAAATAATTTTCACAACGATTAAATTACTTTAAACAGCTCGCTCGCATCTACTTTTCATTAGCAAAATAGTGGTTTGTATGTTTTTTTAACGTGTCCTCCCGCGTTAACTGGTTTCCTCTGTGAGTGCTTCAGTCGCTCTCTTTTTTGTATTGGCCAGCATATCTTATAAATTACGTACCCCTCAGTAGGTTCGCCCCGTGGCGCCTAAGGCTGATTAGAGCTATTCCTAGCCTTGATGGCTTAGCTATTAAAAAAGGTGAAGACCTCAGAACAGTCTTTGCCTCTGGAGAAGCAAGCCGATCGTCACTGAATCGGCACAGTAGACTGTCTGAGGTCCTCTAGGGAGGAGGAGTGGTTAGATTAGCGCTCTAGTGTGGAAGTGATGGGGCGAGGGTGTGGCAATCGTGTGGCGTCATGTCACGGCGCTTAGACGTCAAAATGCCACAAGCCAGTCACTATATTTTCATAACTTCTGATTAATCTTCGAGTGCAGCAAGAAATGGTTGAACTCAATATCAAAGATTAATTAGGAGATAACATCATGATTAGAATAATTCAGTGGGGCACTGCGGTAGGTTTATTAGGGTTGTTCGTAGCTGTCTATTTAATGGCCAGCACCAGCGCCGAAGAGATCAGAACGCTACCAACACAAAAACATGGCCTCCCGAGTGTATTGGAGACAATTGGTGATAAGACAGATCAACTAAACGCTGAATCGGTTCTGCAACAAGTTGCGCAGGTTGATAATCATGAGATAGCGCAAGTTGACAGGGCCGCTGCCCAACAGACGGCTGGAGAATCGTCTGGGCATTTCAAAGAAATGTACGAGTCTTATGGACCTAAAAACTCTGCTTTGTCTGTGGATAAGAGTGCTTTTGATAATGCATCTACCGAGATTCTTGATGATGTTTGGGATCGGTGGTTGAACATCGACGAAGGATATTTGAATCGGCACACGCATTGGCACCAGCCGGATCGAAGTGACGTCACATTTGATAACTTCACAAACGCATTACATTTCTTCCCGGCAGACCAGAAGTTTTCTGCGGTCACGGCAGTCTGTAAGCAACGACCTCACTTCAGTGAGCTTCTGATTTATTCAGAGGGTAAGAAATGGCTTGATTTGAATCAAGAGCGATCAAATTCTTATTCTGTCACGTTGTGGGACTGGTACAACACCGTTGCTATTAAATCGGGCAATGAAACATTCATTGAGCACAGCACACCCAAAGTGTATCGATGGAATGCTCCCGTAGCGGGTCTTCTAGCAGAAGAGATATTGAGGACGGGTACGTTCGATATTTACGTCGAGGGAAATCAATATCGAGCCTCAGGTGTCATGATGAATAAAGTACAAAAAGAGACACTAAAGGCGTTTCCTAATCTACATTTGAGGGTATCTGTAACGATCCAAAATATTGATAAGATCCGTGACTGCTTTGGTGCTCAAAAACATATCGTGAAGGGTCAAGTTGAGAGCGTTGAATTAAATTCTGATGTGCTGGGGTTAATGACGTACTTTGAAGATAAAACTTAAACCGTGAGGTGATCATTGTTAGGTGACAAAGTTTCGGGCAGGCATATGGTTGTTAATCTTGATGAGCATTGCCAGTAACTTGACAAGAGACACCTTCCACACGTGAGGCTATTAATTCATACTTATAAACGATATTAAATTTTAAACTTTTGGAGGTTGACTCATGTCAGGTAGTTTTATAAGTAGTGTTCGTTTTCAAGCTAAGACGGGTCAAGAGGAGGTTTTGATAAAAGCTGTGTCACAGTTTGATGTGTCTCAGTATCCAGGATGTCATTCTCATCAGATTGTAGATGCGGGGAATGGTCGATTTCAAACGACTATTGTCTGGGACAACAAGGATGCAATTGCTGCGGCTCGACCCGAGCTTATTAAGTTTTTGAACACATTGCGCCCAATGCTTGATGAAATATCGCCTGAGTTAGGCGTTACGGACTCGATATCTGGCCCTATTATTGATTGACACTTATGTGTATTAAGTAAGTTCGTGTCATCAGTAATCATGACTGTTAGAAAGGGCGCCTTCATTGCGTCTTTTTTTAGTCTGACCGGCTATCTATAGATCACGTAAGCCTGCGTAGACCATCCCCCCTGGGGAGGTTTATTACTGATGGAGCTTGTCGCATCTTTGACACTAGCCGACTGTCAATTATGTGTCTTTGTAGCTTTAACTGTTCAGCATGAAAAGATACGAATAGTATTAATGGTAGAACATAGACCGTTAGCTTTTCATAGGTAACGTGTGCGATAAAAAAATAAGGCAGTTTTTCGGAATATAGACGACACGCTCAGAAAATATGATATGAAGTTAAGAATCACGCTATCAGTCCTGGTTATATTTGTATCCGCGTGCGGTGGCGGTGGCGGTGGCGGTGGCGGTGGTGGTGGCCTCACCCGTTCTTCAACAAATGCGTCTGTATTTGAAACTACTGAGTTCAATGCACAAGAGGGACTTGGTATTGTAAAAGCACAAAACATGTTTGAGCGTGGTGGGACAGGGTCTGGAGTTATTGTAGGGGTTGCTGATAGTGGGGTTGACGTTAGAGAGGTCTCTGCGGATGCAGATCAGAGTTCCCACATTGATGTTGACGGTGCAAAATCTTTTGATGTGGTTAATCAAGTTGTAGGCAGTGCGTCGGACGAAAATGGACACGGAACTCATGTCGCAGGAATCATTGCGGCTCCTCGCAATGGTCAATTCATGCATGGAATCGCCTTTGATGCCCAGATCGCGAACTATAAAATAATGAATGCAGCTGGTATCGTTGTTGCTACTGATTCGCAGCTTGCAAATATGCTCTCTCGTGCGAGGACAGATGGCGTCAACATTATGAATAATTCTTGGGGTTCCTCTGTATCAATATCAGAAAGCGGTGCCGCTGCACAAGTTGCCGCTCTCTCACTTTATTCTGGTGAAGCACAAACGTATGTCTCATCTGGCGGGGTTATTGTTTTCGCTGCAGGTAACTCGAGTAAAGCAGATCCAAGCGCTGAGGCGGGTATCCCACAATCAGTCACTGGTCTGGAAGCAGGATGGATCGTTGCAGTCGCAGTAGACTTAAATGGATTAGAGCCGTTATATACGAATAGATGCGGAGTTTCGGCTAATTACTGTATTGCTGCGCCTGGCGGTGGTGATAATCAGGCTGCACAGGGTATCCAATCAATGAATGGTAATGGTGACGGTTTGGTTCGCTTATCCGGCACATCCCAGGCGGCACCTCATGTGTCGGGCGCTCTGGCTGCTCTTAAAGATCTATTCCCTTCTCTGACATTGCAGCAAATCCGTGCAAGGTTATTTACTACTGCGAATAAATCCGGTATTTACGCCGACGCGACTATTTTTGGTCAAGGTCTGATGGACCTAAATGCTGCGTCAAACCCTGTGGGTGGCCTCTCAATACCGATTGGTGCGAACTCAAACGGCCCAGTCTCAGGCGCTACGAGTGGGGGTGCGCAATCATTGCAAATAACACATCTAATCAGGCTGCCTGAGGTAATAAAAAACTCATTATCAATTCAATCAAATATTCTATTAGTCGATAATTTTCAAAGGGCACCATTTTTGATCTCATCTAGTAATTTTGTCCAGTTCATTGACAGCAGCCCATCCTTACAATCAGAATTTGCACGCTATACCTATACAAAAAATGTGAAAAATGGCTCAGGCCAATCTGTCGTAAGCTCTTATAAAGACGGATATCGAGGATTCAGTATGGACGCACCGTTCGCAAGATTAGGGTATGCACTGGGGACTAATGTGGCATCGAGATTTCCTGAAGATCTAGGTTTATTCTTCACACCCAAACTCCAATCTAGAGCAGCCTCTAACTCTGTAGCAATAGGTCTTATGAGAGAAAAAAAGGGTATTGAGTATGGTTTTTTCTTTTCGGATTACTTTGCACAGGGTAATCGCGAAGAAGTTGAATTAGATGATTATGACTCGAAATTTGGTACGTTTCGTGCATTGTCTTTAATTGGGGCAAATAAATTCAGCGAATCCTCTCAACTTGGTCTCTCTCTTACCTTGGCCGATAACTTTCAACAGCCATTGGGATTTTACACGGAGGGTGTTTTCTCGCCTGATGATGATAAAAATGCTCTTGGAGTTAGTTTCAATTCGTTAAGTTTAGTAGGACATCAAACCATTTCTTTCGATTTTGATATCGAAACATTTAGTAAGTCCGGCGGTGAACTGATTAATCAGGAGCGTACGAATATAGTCACAAGTTCCATTGGTTGGTCTACCTCCATTGGTGGCGCCAGTAAAATTTATACTCGCTCGACTTATGAAGAATATTTGTCTGGGGAAACCTACTTTCGTCTACCCCTAGGTGTTTCGTCTGAAGGTGTTATTTCATATGGTAACTATCAAATTAATCAGAATGATTTCTCGGCACGACAGAGCTTTTCCCTTGGTTGGGAAACAAAAAGGAGTCATAGTCTAGATTTGGGGCTTGAATTTTTGCATCAAAAAATAGGTGTGATGCCTGAAGTATTTGGTGTTTTTTCTCGAATGAATTACACCTTTTAAGACGTACGGCTATGGCTCAACGTAAGTGCATTATTGTTAGAGCATTCCATGATCAAATCCTGATTAAATTGAAACATTGCCTGGTGCGTTATCGGTAAGGTCTTTAATAACAATAGATTGCGGTAAGCTTTTTTAATTAAATAAAATTCATCATGGGGTAACTCATATGGAAATTGGAAAGCATATGAAATTAATTTTTGCGTTAATTCCGTTATTAATTATTTCGTGTAAAACGGTTGAGGCTGTCAGTTCGTTTGAAACGATTCAGATGTTCTTGCCGCAACACAGCGAATCATTCAGTTTTAAGCAGATTTCTTTCAGGCAAGTAAAAGAATTAACTCAAGAAAGTGTGAAGGGGTCACGCTACCCAAAACAATATTTTTACTTGGGCATGGCGCCTACGCAACCTAGCTCTGGCTACTCATTAGAGATGAATGTTGCTATAGGAAAATATGTTTTTTGTCTGCGTGAACCAGATAAAAAAAATAAATTTGCTCAGTCATTAGGAGTTCCAGCATCAGTCATTATTACAACAGATCAAATTAGTTTGAGAGATGTGGTCTACTTAGGAGATTGCACGTAAAAAAGGTTGGTAATTTATTTAGCCTCTTCGCCGTATTCTTAGCTTGGCAAGTTGAACGCGATTAGAGCGTAGTGCTGCGATTCGGTTTCCTAATACGCTATTTGTTGTATCTTCTCGGGTATCTATAGATCACGTAGGCTTGGGTAGGCCATCCCTCGAGTGCTTAGGGGTGGAATAAAGGGTACAAATTATTACAAAGATATGGTACGAATAGAGTATGAGCACCAAGGTGGATGGGTACAATCCCAACATAGATTTGCCATTTAAAAAAAGAGAAGAAGAGGGCATGACATTGACGGTAACTATAGAAGACTTGCATCAATCCTACCCGGACACACCTAAGGGCATGAGTGACAATGAATGGCACGCACGGGTTGATCTGGCGGCGGCCTATAGGCTTACGCATATGTATGGCTGGACCAGTGTTGTCTATAACCATATTACGCTGCGTATACCCGATACCGACACCTTTCTAATTAATCCTTTTGGGCTTCGTTATGATGAAATCACCGCCTCGAACCTTGTCGTGATCGACCTTGATGGTAATAAGGTTGGCCATGATGATGGATGGCCAGTCAACCAGGCGGGTTATCTGATCCACGCTGCGGTTCATAAGGCTCGGCCTGACGATTTGCATTGCGTTATGCATACGCACGAACCGTTTAGCCAGAGCATGACGGCCCTTAATGTAGAGGTTTTGCCAATGGTACAGGAGGCCTGTCAGTTATTTGAACGCGTCGGGTATCATGATTTTGAAGGGATTGTTCTTGATGCCGGTGAACAAGATCGGGTTCGCGATGCATTAGGGCCAGTTAAACATACATTGGTTCTTAAAAATCATGGACTATTGACAGCAGGCTCATCTGTTGCATGGGCTTTTATCCGACATAGTGTCTTTATTCGTAATGCTGAAATTCAATTGCGGGTTATGGCATCTGGCGGCACGATCAGCAAAATTTCTGATGATGTTATGCGGCATACCCGCAACCAGTTTGAAGGCGGTGACGCGCAGGCTGGTGCGGCGGTTCGACACCCAGAATGGCCGGCCTATATCCGCCTGCTTGATAAGATTGACCCTAGCTGGAAGTGCTAGTTGTTTTAAAGAGACAGCTTAGATATTGAAAACAATAGTTTTATGGATATCTTTTTTCCTATTTGTATCGTCTGCATATGCGTCGCCATAATGCAGAAGCGAAACGTTATAAAAATTATGAATGCTTGAATTCGCAGGTCGTCGGTAATGCGGTATCTTCAGCAGGCACTAAGAAATCAGTCATAGGCCCGATACCCATTCGCTCAACATCAAATTCCACGCGTTCACTGCCGGATTTTTTAAACGTAGATACGTATAAAGGCTGCATTAACTGGTGATTATCAGCCCGAATCCATACCTCACCTGTAGCCCCCATATATCTAGCGTTTTCGAGTGCTCTTGCAACCTTGAGTGGGTCGGTTGAGTTCGAGTCATTGATGGCGATGACAAGAAGCTCCATCGCGTGCTTCAACGATAGGAAAAATAAGTCATCATTTTCTTCGGGGAATTTGTTACGGTATGCTAAAACGAGAGCGTCAGACGCTTCTCCGCCCGCATTGACGTGCCACATGGTTACTTGCTTCACACGATTTGCGGCAGCTTCGCCCATCGCTGAAAGACCGCCTACGATGCCAGCATATTGCGTATAAAAACTCACATCTAATCCTGCGTCACTCGCGGCTCTTACTAATAGAGCGAGGTCTGCTCCCCAATTACCTGTAATGACTGAGTCTGCTCCTGAGGCTTGAATTTTAGAAATATACGGTGAGAAATCTTTTATCTTACCGAGTGGGTGTAAATCATCACCCACAATTTGGATATCCGGACGTTTATTTCCCAGCATTAATTTTGAGGCATCAGATATTGCATGGCCAAAGGAATAATCTTGATTGATCAAGTAAACCTTTTTAACCGCAGGATCAGCTGCCATCATAGTGGTCATAGCCTGCATCTTCATATTTGCATCAGCATCAAACCTAAAGTGCCAAAAATTACAGCGCTCATTGGTTAATGAGGGATCGACTGCGCCATAGTTTAGATAAACCATGGCGTTCTCAGGGTTTCGCTCATTATGTTTCGCTACAGCCTCGTTCAAAGCCGCGGCAACTGCCGACGAATTTCCTTGAATCAAAAATTTGATTTTTTGATCAGCTAGCTGTCGAAAAGCAATCAATGACTCTTGAGGATTACCTTTGCCATCGATCGGGACTATTTCAAATTTTATGCCGCCTAAAACGCCACCCCTTTCATTGACTTGCTCAACGAATAATTGAAGCTCTCTCAAGACATGCTCGCCAATATTGGCAAATGGTCCAGAAAGGGGGTCTATATATCCGAGTTTAATGGTCTCTTGCTTTCGGTCGCAGCCCGATAAGAAAGTAAGAGATAGAATTACCGCACTTATACAAAAGTTTTTAAATACCTTCATCACTTTAATTCCTCATCTCTAAATCTAACATCACAACAATCATTTGAAAGTCCCGCGCACTCGATTGAGCAAACTTTCGAGGTCCTCCGGTAAATCATTTGATCTCCAAGCGATCATTAAATCTGGTCGAACTAAAACAAATTTTGTCTCATAGAGTCTTGCTGCATCATCATTTTCTATCAATACTATGTGCAGCGGCAAGCCGATTGCGGCAGCCTTGCTCTCTACGGGTTTAGTATCGCATGCTTCAAATTTGAGCAATGTAAATTCAGAACCAAATTTATCAAGTATTGAAACACCTTCATCTAACCAAATATGTGGCGCGCGATGACCTGGTCGAGCAACAGGTATGTAAGTTCTAGGGTTGTCCTCTGGCTCCGGGGTTCCATCTGGGATCACGATCGGAGATCCTTCGTACCGGTAACCCAGCAAAGTGCCTGATGAAGCAATAAGCTTTTCCTGACTCTTTAGATCTCGCCTTAATTGATCGCGAAAAAGATCACCATCTATACCTTCTTCATCTAATTCATCACCAAACTTCATCACGGCATGTAAGCAATCGAAGCAGTCAGCGGCTTCAGAGGTGTTGCGGACCCCAACAGCGTGGCGTTCTGCGAAATAACTATCAAGAAGATGTTCGCCTCCCCAGCCCTCTAACATAGCTTTTATTTTCCAAGCAAGATTGATCGTGTCTGAAACACCAGTATTCATACCAAAGCCACCAGTTGGAGTAAAAAGATGAGCCGCATCCCCTGCAAGAAAAATACGACCATTCCGGTATTGGTCAGCTACTAGAGCATGGGCAGTCCAAGGTTGAGTTGAAATAACATCGATTTCCGTAGATGCGCCAAGTACGGCGTCTATAGCTGCCGTGGGATCAATGTCATTCCATTGCTGTTTATCTTGAAGCATTAAGTGGTAAGTGAATGTCGTACCGCCATCCCAATTTAGTATGAAACCAGCGTAATCTCGGTGCAGTGGAAAATATATATTTGCCTGGCCAAACTTATGACAGTTCTTGAAATCTGGCGCGCGGAAGTAAATCGACACGAACCGAGCAAGATTTGAACGGCCACTCAAAGCAATATCTAATTGTTCTCGAACAAAAGACCGCCCACCATCACAAGCAAGTAAATATTTACATCGAATTACCTCAAGTTCACCAGTATTTTGGCATTGCACTTCGCAAGTGACACCTTCGTCATCTTGCTCGAACCCAACAAGTTTTCGATTAAAGGAAAACGTCAAAGACGGTCTTGACTGGACATAATTCAATAAGGCATGTTCAACCTCATTTTGTCCAGTGATGGTTTTCAAATAAGGTGACCACGTATGCTCATCTTTAACGTCGACCTGATTTTGATGAACTTCTTTCATTTTTTTAAATGGGGGTAGAGATATATGATGAAGTTCTCGACCATGCAAGCTCGAAACCCAATAGTAATCTGCAGGATGGTCCGGAGGTACCCCGGCTTCCGTAATGGTCTGATCAATGCCCCAGCGGCGATAGTATTCCATTGTCCGATTGGCTACGGCATTGGCTCTGGGGTGAGGGTTTAATGCTTCACCTTGATCGAACACTAAACATTCAACGTTGCGCCAACCCAATTCGGCTGCTAGGGAGAGCCCGACTGATCCTCCACCACAAATAAGAACAGGAATTTCTTTAATCATTTCATTGCACTTTATAAAGGCTTCAAACAGATTGGTTGTTTTTGAAGGAGGCTAGCGTTAAGTGTTCGTTAATGAACAACCTTAAAGTGTTGTTGAAAGCGTCTGGTTGTTCCATATTAGAGAGATGACCCGCCTCTTCAATTATCTGCATGCGGGCACGAGGCATTTGATTCATCATGTCATTCCCAATGGATGGAGGGGTTAGCTTATCGTGCTCCCCATAAATTAGTTGTACAGGGACATCAAATTCAGCAAGGCGGCTACTCACGTCAAAGGTCATGCTCGCAGCAATTGTTTTCAGATAAGACTCAACGTGTAGATCTGCAATGCTTTTGTACAATTTAACTTTAACGTCCTCACTGCAATTAGGACCAACCAAAGAGTTGATTAGGTCTGGCGCAATATCTTCTAAGCTTTTTCCTTGCTTCAATGGTTCTTGCCGTAGAGCAATAAACTCCGCCTGCTTTTTAGGGCTAAGCGCACCTTGAAAACTATAAAAGCAATCACACAGTGTTAATGTGGCAACCCGATCCGGGGCAATCGAAAAGAAATCCATCAAAATGCGGGCGCCCATGGATAGACCAACGAAGTGAGCTTTATTTATGTCGCAAGAAGTTAATAGCCGGACTAAGTCACCACTGAAGTCACTAAAATTGAGTGCGCCGTCATGATCGTCGGATTTGCCATAACCCCGAGCATCCCAGGAAATTGTGGTGCAAATGTCGGCCATCGATAATTGCTGATCAATCCAATTTGTGCGATTCCCACCAATGCCATGTAAAAAAATTAGAGGCGGACCGCTTCCAATTTCGTCATAACCAATCTGAGGATTCCCGCTCACCCATCCTTCGGTCAGACTAGCCACGCCCATTAGGATAGTTCTCCTACTAAGCGTCCTTCCTTAATGATCTCAAGATCATCTAATTTTATTGAACAATTACGCATTGGTAGATCAAAGTGACACCTCGTATACCGATTGGAAAATTCATTAGCACCAGTTGAAATTAGAAAACTTCCTGCCAGTGCTCGTAGCTCGGTACCGTTGATCTGATGTTTGTCATACATCATGAGCGCTTCCCAACGCGCGCGAGGATTCAGACCCCATCCCAAATGAGAAATGGCATAAGCATTAGGGTCAGCCCAGCCCTCATAGTAAACACGCATGAGATCTGCATCTAAGCCTTTACCTTCAATGGATGTGACGAAATCATTCTCAATGTGTAGCGTGACTCGGGACTCAAAATAGCGTTTAAAAGTTAGATTGACGTCGCCAGACTCAAGAACGACTGTACCGTTTACTGTATTGGCTAAAGGGAAAAATAAAGCGAGTCCTGCCGGCCAATACGCAACCTTCTCTCCTGCAGATAGGTATCCTGCACCGCCTCTAGAATGAGCCCCCTTAACTTCAGCACTCAATTTTGTGCCAGATAGGGAGGTTACCGTCATAACGTCGGCTCGACTAAGCAGCTCGAGACTCTTGTCAATTTTAGGCTTTAATAACGGGTCAGGCATGCATCTTTCGAGTATTTCTGGATGTTCATTTGAGATCATCAGCAAACGCGCACCTTGAGTAAGTAAGGTCTGCAATTCTTTTGAGTGAAGCATGCCTTCTACCGTAACATCGACAATCAAATCACAAGCTGCCAGTGCTGGCAGTAACGTTTCATATCCTTCAAGCGCATAGCAAGCCCCAGTTGAGCGCACCGGCAAAATATCTTTTAATGGTGGTGAGGGAACTCGAACTTGAATCGGTTTTGCACCTAATCTCAAGAGGGCGTACTCCGATAGTTCCGTCAAGACTGGTCGTGATTGCGACTCGGACAGGATGGCTACGACGTGTCCGCTGGTAACACCACTTAGAGCAAAACTTTTTTCAAAACAGTCAATCCACTTAGATTCTAAATGTTCTCGCAACATATGCTTGCTCCGCTTTTCAAGAATATCGTAACAATGAATTTATACTACTTTAAATCCAGACATCAGGAGTCAGCGATATGGGGATCATGTAACAATCGCTCGCTAGAGCGCTTAAGAAACATAAGAGCCGGTCTACAACGCCCTTGGAGAAGCAAGCCGACCGCTGCTAGATCGACACTTAGACTGCCTGAGCTCTTCTACGAAGAAGGGCGGAGTGTTTAGGCTAACTAAGTGATGCGGGTGATCATTGACCAAATAGATAACATCACTACAACGAGTAGGCAGGTAGCCATAAAAAAATTTATGTTCTTTTGAGTACGATCAGGCAGTTCCAATCGATTGACCTTTACACCTGCGTATAGCCAGAGCAAGTGGAGTAATATCCAGATGAAATTCGCAATCAAGATTTTTAGCGCAGTCTCGATGGCTAAGCTTTCAGGATAAAAGGCAAAGCCGCTAAAGAGTGTCGTATTGACGGCATACGCTTTTGGATTGATTAACTGAAGCGTTAAGCCGGCGACAAACCCGGGTCTGGGTACGTGAATAAAAGCGATTTTAGAACCTGAGAAAGCGATTCTGAAGGCGAGAGAGCCAAGATAAGCAGCCGATGCTACTAATAATACTGTTCGAATAGTTGGATCTGCCAGCATGACCGTTGCAAGACCTGAAATCACGGCGAAACAAACAAGATTAGTGCCAAAGAACAGACCAGCAAGGTAACTAAGGCCTTGCCGCCATCCAAATGCAGCCCCTACGCCAGCCAAAGATAAAACACCTGGGCCTGGTGAAATAATTAAAAGAAAAACAGCTAATGCAAATGCGATCATTGAAAGTAAATCTCAGCAAATATTGTGAGCATATCTAATGAAAATAGATGCTCAAAGTCCCATGGTGCCCCACGTTTGAAAATAAGGTCATAGCCCCAAATCAATCCCAATCAAAACCAGCAAGTTTGATTTAATGAGAAATATTATTTAAAAGTGCCTGGTTCCGAAGGATTCCAAGATCTATCACTCCAAAATCTGTTTTTAAACCTGGAGTTACCTCATGGATGTTTTTATTTTAGACGAGGGACTACTAAAAGACGATTGATGGGCATTGAGAATCGTCCTTTTCTTTCTACATCCCCACTAGTTTTTGATACTGCGAGTAGGTTAGATAGCTCTGAAAGCATTGTCCTGCGGATCTCTGGCGGTAGGATGAATGCAGCATAAAAAAACCCTGCAGCAGTTTCGGCCATTTCAGTAACGGGTCCCTCCATGGACACCACACTGCTTTCGACAGTTACTTTTGCTTCCGGAAAAACCGCACGTACAAGATGACTTAAGCTATCTGTGCCACGTATTCGTGGATCGCCTAAATCTATTTCGCCATAACTGGGTAGTTCAGTTTGCACATATCCATAGATTAAATCGTGCACATCAGCATATCCTGGCGCCGAATTCATTGGCCCATCGACTAACGCTGCGAAACGTCCGCCGGAGGATAGCACACGACGAACTTCATTTAGCACTGGAGCAATTGGATTCATTAGTGTCAATGCCCAATGGCAAAGTACCACATCGATCGATTCATCCTTGATCGCTGTCAAATCCTGAGCGTTTAATTCAATTAGATCAACCGCACTATCTGGCAGACGGGCCTTAGCAAGTGCTAATTCTTCAGGAGACATATCTACTCCCTTTAATTGCAGCTTTGTATGGCGATCGTATAAGATTTTTAATAACGGTCCCGATCCGCAGGCAAGATCCAGCACACGGGTACCATCGATATCAGGCACAACCTCAGCCAACCATTCATAACTATTGCGTCCGGTCCCATTGCGGCAGGTGCTTGCGCACGTCTCAGTGAAACCTGTATTGCGTTGATGCACAGTTCTTAGATGGGCCAGTAGCGCTGTAGCGTCGGGGTGCTGATTTAGAGCAAGACTGTCGGTCCAGGTCGAGTTTAGGCCGCTCTGATCATTCATATTTTTTATCTTTTTTAGGCATTTAGAAAGTAATATCAACTAATCAGCTCGTCTATCTGATGTTTGAGCACTACGATAGTATCATTCAGGGTTTATCACTAATTGGCCAACAAATTGGATTTAGGGGGCTAACAGCAACGTCGCCTGGTTTTACATTGGGCATGAATTTCTGCCAGTCACCAGAAACCATTGTAGGCGCATTCATCACCCGCGCTCCATCTCTATAATAAGTATTGGCTAGAGCAATCCGGCTACGGTTAGTATGGTTCCGTGAGGCGGTATGAAAATTTAAATTATGATGAAAACTAACTTCGCCTAACTCGAATGGAGTTTCATTTACGGCTACCCGATTTTGTGAAAAAACTTCTGACACCCCACGGTCATAGCCGGTGCCAGTCTTTTCAAATGTAACAGCATTAACTATCTTGTGGACGTCGAGCGGGTAGGCAAAAGAGAGCGGTCCCATCTCAAGTGGGATGGGTTGCGCTGGCGCCCAAGCGGTAACCACGTCATTGGTATCTAATGGGAAATGATGGTCATCGAAGTGCCATGGTGTTCGACCACAACCAGCTTGTTTTGCTAGAACATTGTCATGGTAAAGTCTAACTGCAGGTACTTTAAGCAGATTTGCTGAAATTTGTCCCAGACGTGGTGATAGTACATAGGCACGTAGTAGTGAGTTTTCGGGCCAGATCATTTCTAGACTCAGAAACCGGTTATGTGCTCCTTTATCGGGATCAACATCAAATTCTTTTTTTAATAGTTTAATTAATTCAGCTCTAAGTTTTAGCACGGCGCCAGGTGAGAAAACCTTCTTGAGTTTGATGAAACCATTTGTTCTAAAAAAATCGATTTCATCATTTGTCAAAGGATAAGGCTCGGCCAGTTCGGACATAACCTCATCGTCACTGGGGATTGCAACATTAGGTAACGGTTCGGCAGTGATCAGCGTATCTTCTTTAACGTCGTTCTCTGCAAGACTGACATACCAATCCCACCAGGCTTGGTTATCCTTATCCCAAGGCTTACTGATATCGGTAGCATCAGTTGTTTTAGAATTTAACTTGTCTTGAGAGGCTATCATTCAGCTTTATTTATACACAGTTATCTTGCTATTTGTAAGCGCAAACTTTGACCTGAGTTGCCCATTTCGTCGGGAAAAGAGTCTCGTTTGTTAAAGCCTACGTCTATAACTAAATGTTGATCTTCTTGTTTTGCGCGCTCTCTTCCTACCTCGCTTGTGCCAGACAGTCCTCTAGGCGCAGGTGGATGAGATCGATTGAGTACTCTCTTGAGCGTTAAAACGATGCTATCAGCTCATCTGATGAAAGGGTTTGGTTCTTGATTTCATTCGGCATATATCACAGCGAAATAATTCTTTGGATCAGTCCATATTTGAGTTCTCACAAAGCCGGCATTTTTTAATAATTCACTAATTGCTTCAACCGTGTACTTGTGAGAGTTCTCAGTGTGTATCAGGTCTCCCTTATTAAGGACTTTAGAATTTCCAGGCCATGTAACAGTTACTTTCTCGAGAGTTTCAAGAAAAAGTTCAACTCTGTTTTCTGTGTGATTAATTATTACCTTATGATCGAATTGATTAATGTTGAAGTTAGATCCTAAGGTTGAATTAACCGAGTTCAAAATATTAAGATTAAAAGCAGCCGTTATTTTTAGAGGATCGTCATATGCTAATTTCAAAATAGCGTCTTCCTTCATCAGGTCAACGCCAAATAATAGTCCGCCGCCTTTAGCTTGATTCTTAATTTGACGAAGTAGATGAAGTGCTTCGGAAGTTAGAAAATTTCCTATGCTGGAACCAGGGTAAAAAAAGATCCGTTTGGTCTTGGAAATAGATTCAGGAATCAATATTTGATTTGAAAAATCCATACCCATGCATTGCATCTCGATGTGTGGGTATTTACCTGCCAATTTTGTTACCGCATCTTTTAGGTACTCGATTGAAAAATCAATAGCTAAATAGTTTGAAGGCTTGAGAGAGTTGAAAAAAGATTCTGCTTTCTGGCAATTTCCAGCACCTAAGTCAATTAAGGTACCTCCAACGCCAATCGCATCGATGATTTGGTTTTCAAAGCGGGAGAAAATATCTTTCTCAGTGTTGGTTGGGTAGTACTCAGACAGTAAGGTTATGGCAGTAAATAGATGCGAACCTAGAGGGTCGTATAAAAATTTTGGAGAAATTGATGGTGAGTCTGCTAATAGGCCGATCTCTATCTCACGAGCAAGATCATGATGGCCCGTTGAGTTATTTTCTAATATGGTGGGGGATTGCATATGGTCACTTTAGAATAAAGTTAATTGGGACAATGATAAGTTTGATAGGTTCTGTTCCTTGATTTTATACGGATTCAATCAAGGAAAAACAGGGTGGCGGAGAGTAATGGACTCTCTGTCGAGAGTCTTTAAATTCTTGTAATCGTTCATATTATTTAATCTATAAGTAAAACATGTTACACGTGCAGCTTACACAAACGTGAAAATCTATATGCCACCATTCATTCAAAAATGTTTCAATCTCTATTACGCTCGGCTCCGTATTTCAGTGGAGCTTAGAGAGCATTTCAAGAAACGAGATTTTTTTAAAATTCAGGAACCGCGAGTATAACCGAAGCTGAGTCCAAAGCCCTTATCGTCTTGGCTGGTTGGAAAAGACAGATCGCTGCCGCGCGCGTCTTGTCTCGAGTCCGACCATGATTTCAGGTGAGTTTCACAAATTTATGCCGGCAATCGAACCAGGAGATATCATCGACAGTGAATACAATCCTGTATGCTATTCATGCACTGATTAACTCGCAAAAGAGAATGTTTTGGATAGGTCTTTATGAGTCAGTCTGAAAAACAAACATTCGGTTTTAGTCATGCGGATTCACCACGTCTAATGACTATGATCGCGCTCATTATCGCAGGAGAGGCTATATTCTCCCTACCGTTTCACGTAACCCGATTCTTTCGTCCCACATTCTTGGAAGTTTTTGAGTTCAGTAACATGCAGTTGGGGCTTGTCCAAGCTTCCTATGGCGTGATTGCAATGTTGGCGTATTTTCCGGGTGGGCAGCTCGCCGATATGTTTTCTGCGCGCAAACTCTTAGCCGCGTCGCTGATCGCGACAGGGCTTGGCGGACTCTACTTCGCGCAGATTCCAACCTACCAAGGCCTGCACTTACTCTTTGGCTTTTGGGGGTTTACCACCATCCTGTTATTTTGGGGCGCGCTGATTCGTGCCACTCGCGAGTGGGGTGCAGACTCGGCTCAAGGGCGCGCCTTCGGCATATTAGATGGTGGCCGCGGGTTATTTGCGGCATTGATTGGCGTGATCGCGGTTTTTGTCTTACGTAGCTTTTTTCCCGACGATGTGGCAATGGCCACTGATGTTGAGCGTATTTTGGCGCTTCAGTATGTGATTTATTGTTATACGTTTTTCACTTTTTTGGCAGTGCCTTTAGTTTGGCTGTGCGTGCCCGAACCGGCAGTGGGTCTAGTAAACGCGAATTTATTTGCCAACAGGCCAGGCCTGTTGCGGCGTACGATCGATGTCATGAGATTACCAACCGTTTGGTTACAATCACTCATCATTGTAGCGGCCTACGTGGGGTACAAGGGTATCGACAATTATTCTCTGTTTGCCTATACCGCTTATGCGTTGAATGAAGTTGAAGCCGCTGAGTTGACTGCCTATAGCGTTTGGATACGCCCTCTTGCTGCCGTTGGTGCTGGTCTTCTGGCGGACCGTATTTTGCCGTCTAGGGCAACAGCCTTATGCTTTGCACTTATGATATTTTGTTTTGGGTTTCTCTCTTTAGATACCCCAAATGTGTCCCTGATTTGGATTCTGTTCGCCAATGTGATTGTCACTAGTGCCGCCGTATTTGGGTTGCGCGGCATCTATTTTGCGATGTTCGAGGAGGGTCACGTGCCAGCCCTCGAAACGGGCACCGCGACAGGGCTGGTTTCTGTCATTGGTTTTACGCCGGATATTTTTATGGGCCCTATGTCCGGATGGATTTTGGACCGCTCTCCGGGTTTGCAAGGTCATCAAGACTTTTATCTTCTGATGGCTTGCTTCGCTTTTCTCGGACTACTTGCAAGTGTGTTGTTTGGTCGTATCGCAAGAAAGCCTGCGCGCAGCTGAACCAAAAGTGCAATCGAGCAACATTCGACTAGCAAGCGACTCAAAACTAGATGCAAAAAAACGCATTAGTCGATTTGTCCTTCCTTTGTACAACTTTGTAATGCGCGAGTTGCTTTAATTCCACTTATTAAATGTCTGCCAAGCTACCTATAGACCACGTAACCCTGTGTAGACCGTCCCCCGGGGGTGTTTAGCTCTTATAGAAAATATCTTGAGTCTTCCTAATTAGATAATCAAAAAAAGGTGAGAACCTCATAGCGGTCTATGCCTCTGGAGGAGTGAGGCCCGATCGCTACATAACCGACATTAAGATTGCCTGAGGTTATCTAGGAAGTAGATGGGAGTGTCTAGATTATCGTGGCCGTAGTGAGACAGTAGTGTGGCGATTGGGTGGCTTTCTAGATCAGGTTTTTAAAGTTACAGAAACGCGTTTATTATGTGGAGATGTAGAGCAAGAAGTTATTGAGTTAAATTTGAATAAATGAGGGGTTGAGGGGATTATGAAAAAAGTACTTATTGTGATTACTGTCGTTCTTGGGTTATCGTTTTCAATTGCTGGAAATGCGAAAAAACTCTCACCGTCTGAATCTCGTGACGTGTTATTGAATGGTGAAACGATTGCGTCAGGTTATGACGATGGGCTGCGTGTTGCTTTGAGATGGAAGGGCGAAATTGTCTACTGTGTAGTGGAGGATGAAGAAGAATACAAGTGTTGGGTCGAGGATTAAGTTGCTTTGGCGCTCGCAAACAGTTCGTAGAAGATCAAGCAGAGAAGGTGACATTAAATTCTGATGTGTTCGGATTAATAGCTTACTTCGAAGATAAGACTTAAACCATGAGGCGTCACTTCTAAGTGGAATATTGAGTTTGGAATACGAATATTCATGTAAAAGATGGTTAATAGTCGTTTGTCATACTGGGGCCAGCATTGGTTTTGTAGGCCCCACATAGGTATATATTCATGGAATGTCACACAGATGAGTGTTGATATCTGGTAACTATTTTAATAGGGGATCGAGAGTCACTGGTAGATGTTGGACTAATTTCGAGTAACAGGTGCTGCTGCATAGAAGCAACCCTCGCAGAAATGGATATTCTGCGAGGCTATTTTTTACTTCGTTGGGATAATTACTGTGTCGATGACGTGGATGACGCCATTTGTTGCTTCAATGTCAGCCGTAACAACATTAGCGTTCTCCACCATTACACCAGACATGGCGTTCACTTTTGCCATTGAGCCATTCAGCATCTTCACCTCTAAAGATTTTCCTGCGATGTCGCTGGACATAACTTTACCAGGCAGCACATGGTAGGTGAGTATATTCACCAAATCGTCTTTGTTTTCTGGCTTTAAAAGGCTGTCAACTGTACCCGCTGGCAAGGCTGCAAAGGCGTCATCAGTGGGAGCAAAAACAGTAAACGGACCATCACCCT
>Ga0075118_10000103_pt1 | contig 84083 bp, 64 predicted proteins | sample AntAceMetag02UKE_FD_69794 | JGI IMG/M metagenome (GOLD analysis project Ga0075118, IMG submission 69794) | Saline lake microbial communities from Ace Lake, Antarctica - Antarctic Ace Lake Metagenome 02UKE | ecosystem: Environmental > Aquatic > Non-marine Saline and Alkaline > Saline | place...
CCGCCAGATCCTAGCAGTTGGGGATCTTGTTTTATTGGAGGAAACCTTGCTTACAATGCTGGTGGACCAAAGGCGGTAAAATATGGTGTAACCAAGGACTATGTGCTGAACCTCGAGGTGGTTTTGCCAAATGGAGATATCATTTGGACAGGAGCTAATGTGCTTAAAAACTCGACGGGCTATAATCTCACTCAGCTTATGGTGGGTAGTGAAGGAACGCTTGGAATTATCACCAAAGCAGTCTTTCGGTTGATTCCCTACCCAAAACATATCTTGACACTCTTGGTTCCATTTGATGCTCCTGAGAGTGCTTGTGAAGCCGTATCTGCAGTATTTAGAGCTGGATTAACTCCTTGTGCCATGGAATTTATGGAACGCGATGCATTGGATTGGACGATTCCTTACATTGATGATTTTAATATTGAAGTAGGGGATTCGGTGCAAGCGCATTTGCTGATTGAAGTTGACGGTAATGAACTGGAAGTGTTGTACAAAGAATGCGAACAGATTTCTGAAATAATGACTGCCCATGGAAGTGGCGAAGTATTGTTTGCCGATGATGCTGCACAGAAAGATGCACTTTGGAAATTGCGCCGTAGAGTAGGAGAGGCCGTAAAATCACATTCTATCTATAAAGAAGAAGACACCGTTGTTCCAAGATATGAAATGCCCAAGTTACTGTCAGGCGTTAAGGAAATTGGTGCTCGTTATGGATTTAAATCCGTTTGTTACGGGCACGTAGGTGATGGGAATTTACACGTAAATATTGTAAAAGGCGAAATGTCAGACGACGATTGGAACAACAAACTTAGCGCAGGAATTCGCGAGATTTTCCAACTTACAAAATCCCTAGGTGGAACCATATCAGGTGAACACGGTATTGGTTATGTGCAGAAAGGATACTTAGACATTGTGTTTTCGGAAGCTGAAATCGCCATTCAAAAAGGGATTAAAAACGTATTTGATCCCAATGGTATTTTGAATCCGGGAAAGGTTTTTGACTGATTTAATTATCATGGAAGCTTGAAAGCATGGGTGAATGCTTGTAAATGCCTGTAAATGGTTTTATCGGTTATCTGTCTGGTTATAAGGAGGTAAAAGTCCATTGGATTGATTAAGTTTGACATCAGTACAGTGCGAAAATATCAACCAGTGGATATATCCAAACTGTTGTGTACAAGCAGATAATAACCAGTAACTAAACTTATATGGCAAAAAACTATAGACAATTAACAGAAAGTATCAATTCAAGATTAAACCCTGATAGTTTAATTCTAGAAAAAGCCTTTTCAGATGAACTGGGAACAATTTCATATAACGATACTCTGGTTTTTATTCGAACAGCCATGAAAGGAGTAGATGCAAATTACACTCAAAAAAGCAGGGACGCAGGAGAGAGAGTAAAAGACCATCTAAATTCATTAGCAGACAAAACGTTCAAATATCAGGGATCTGTAATGACTAACACCCATATTAAAGGAGTTAGTGATATTGATTTACTTGTCATTTCAGATAAGTTCTATTCGTACGACACTAAGAGCATTAGTGCCATCTTAGAAAGCACAGAAAGAAAATCGAAATTCTATTCAACCTCCATCCAAAAATTGGAAAACGAAAAAGCTACTTCAAATTATTCTGGTAATAGTATTGATGATTTGAAAAAATTACGTTTGGATAGTGAAACATCTATGAAAATGGTTTATTCGATATGTGATACCTCAAAACCAAAGGCAATTAAAATAAAAAACCTAAACCTAAATCGTGAGGTGGATATTGTAGTAGCTAACTGGTATGATGATGTATCGTCAATCATTAATGATAAAGGGGATTATCGAGGTGTTCAGGTTTACGATAAATCTTCTAATACTAAAGGTTCAGCTGACTATCCTTTTCTTAATATAAGAAGAATAAACGAAAGAAGTAGCAATACCAATGGTCGATTAAAAAAGATGATACGATTTTTGAAAAACTTGAAAGCCTTTTCTCAGGTTGAAATTGATCTATCGAGTTTCGACATTAATGCCATCTGTTATGATATTGACTCTGGAAAATATCAAAATCAAGTATTTCATGAACTGGTTGGAACTTTAATTATTCAATTAAGAAGTTTAAGTACTAACAGTACTCATTCAGATGATCTAGTCTCAGTTGATAGTAGAGAATACATCTTTAGATTTAACAATCAGAAATTAGAGAATATGAGATTACTTCTAAATGAAGTTGAATCGGTTTTTTCAGACCTGCAAAAAGTAACAATGTATGGATAGGAAAATTAATGTATTCATTGGTGGCTCATCAGAAGCTCTCAACGTAGCAAAAAAGGTTGGCGAAATTTTAACCGATTCAGGGAAGTTTAATGTTGTAATTTGGAATAAGGACACATTCACGTATAATGAAAGTTTTTTAAGCTCATTAATAAAAGCAAGCCTTATCTATGATTTTGGAATTTTTGTCGCATCGAGTGATGATTTAGCATTGATTAGAAAAAATATTGATGAGATACCTAGAGATAATGTAATATTCGAATATGGATTATTTCTAGGAGCATTAGGAAATAAAAAAACTTTCCTTTTACAAGAAGACACTTGTAAATTGCCAACAGACTTACTTGGTTATACAACCCCTAGGTATAAAGCAAAATTCACACCTAAAGAGTGGACTGAATTAGTCGGTAGTATTGCTGATGAAATGAATAAACAATTCCTTAAAAGTGAAATACAGGTTCTGCCTTCAACGTCACTTGCAATTGGGTATTTTAATTCATTTATCAGCAAGGTTTCAAAACATATTTTTGAGGCTGACGGCTCTATTCTAAACAAAAGTAAACTTGAACATCAGGATGTTTCAATTGAAGTCAGAATACCAAATGAATTAAGTGATGATGTTGGAGCAAAAGCATTCGTCCATTATAAAGAAGAAAGCCTTAAAATTGACGAAATAGGCGATCCCAAAAGGCCTTTTCCAGTTAGGTTCTACAAAAGTGATGGTGATGATAAGTTGACTATTATTGATATCCCTACAACACTAAATTCAATTAGACCTTCAATTAATCTTTTGCTACCTGATACTGGGTTAGGTATCAATGAGGATAAAATTAAACTTGAACGCAAGGAAGTTGAAAATTTTAAAAGGACTCTGGAATATCTTATCGAACAGAATGATTATTCAAATAAAATAGTGACAGTTAAATGGTTAGACTAAAGCCAGTACACAACACTATGTATAGTGCATAGCACCCTGCGGGATGCTACGACACCATGCATGAAACGCTAGCCATAATACCATGAGCGATTCTTTAGAACACAAATCAATACAAACACGGAATCAATTTAGAGCTCTTCGGCTCAAACTTGCTAATACAACTATCGTAAGTGAGCTTAAAGACAGAAAGAAAATAAAATAGAAAAAATACTGGTGCAAACAATGTCTATAAAATCATAGCACCTCCTGCGGCTTCCTAAAACACGATACACTAACAATTATATATAAAACCCTAGATTCAATTGCTAGTGCAAGTTTTAGAGATTAATAATCCCTCTGGTTTTAAAACCAGAGGGATTATTAAAAAAAATCTAAAATTTGTGTTTATGACCTACAAACAATTAAATTTTGAGCAAAGATATTCGATAGAATTGATGCTGAAATCAAAAACGAGTAAAAGTCTCATCTGTAAGCATTTAGGAGTTAGCGAAAGCACCTTTTACCGAGAGTTAAGCCGTAATTCAAATCCAAGGAGTTACAATGCTAAGCATGCTCAAATGCTTGCCGATGAACGTAAAAAAGAAGGGCATTACAAGACTATTTTCTCTGACAGGATGGAAAACTTAATCATCGATAAACTAGTTCAAGAACAATGGTCACCCGAACAAATTACTGGTTGGTGCAGATTGAATTATATTAATATGGTGTCTCATGAGAGAATATATCAATTCATTTGGGCAGATAAAAGTCAGGGCGGAACATTGTACCAAAATCTAAGAACAGGTCAAAAAAAGTATAAAAAACGATATGGAAGCAAGTCTTCAAGAGGGCAAATCCCAGATAAAGTATCCATTGAAAAACGTCCCAGTATTGTTGAGCAAAAAATAAGAATTGGTGACTTTGAATCTGATTTAATTATTGGTAAGGATCACAAAGGATCTCTATTAACTATTGTAGATAGGTTCTCAAGTTATCTACTAGTTGAAAATATTGGAAGCAAAAAAGCAGATCTAGTTACCCAAATGACAATCAGAGCTTTAGCGCCACACAAAGAATGGGTAAAAACAATAACAAATGACAACGGAAAAGAATTTGCTGGACACAAATCTCTAGCTAAAAAACTTGATTGCGATGTGTTCTTTGCACATCCATACGCATCGTGGGAAAGGGGATTAAATGAATACACTAATAAACTTCTTAGACAATACTTTCCAAAGAATAAAACGCTCAAAAACATTCCTCAACTCTATATTTTAGATGTCGTGGAAAAGCTAAACAATAGACCTAGAAAAAAGCTAGACTTTAAAACCCCCAAGCAGGTCTATTATAAATATATTTACGAAAATCAAAAACTTGCACTTGGTTGTTGAATCTACCAACGAAAAAACATTTAAATTGAACTAAAAATGCCAGCTAAATAGTTGTAATTTCCCGATACAAAAGCCGATACAAAAGCCGATACAAAAACCAAAAGAGCTATTTTTTTACCAAAACCTGCCGGCAATGATATCTCCAATTAATAAAAAAAGTACTTTTATAATCGTATTAACCTTCTGATATACAAATGATCTACATAAACCCAATTGAAATACTTGACCTAAGCAAAAGCGAAGCGAACGAAATAGAATCAAGTATTATAAAAAAAGCGAAAAGAAGGTTATTTGCCGATATTGACTTATCTGATAATGGATTTTATGAATATAATAGTCAGCAACTAACTAAATCCGATTGCGAAAGAGCAATTGAAGAATTGGAAAATAAAAACAAACTTGAATTTTATTATCATCTATCGAGTAACAAAGAGTTAAATACGTTTTTAGCGACTGGCAATGGTGAACTTCTAAACCACCTGAAACAAGAAAGTATATACAAACTGTCAGAGTTTATTGACTTTATCAGCCCTTACTTTTCAGAAAAAATTGACCGTCTTTTGTTAAAATCGTTTCACGATAATGAGTCAGAATTATTCTTTTCTGCTCTAAAAGTGGAATGCCTTATTGCCAAGGATGATTTGAGTAAAGCATACAAAAGTTTAGACAACGAAATTTCACAAAGAATAAAGGAGACAGAGAAACTAACGAAAGAAATCAAGGAAGAACGTTCCAATTATACTGAAGAAAATATTGATGAAGTAATTCACCTAATAGAAGTTAGGTTCCCAATAGAATATCTAAATAAATTACCAATATATTTTCAAAGTCAAATAAATAATGTAGCAGATTGTATAAATTACCTAATGCTTTCTATTTTCAATACTTTGAATCTAACCTCCACTCCTCTTTCGCTTATAGAGCATTTGCTTGAACTCAATATAGAAAGTGTTTCAAAACCAACTTTTGTTAAAAACTACAACGTAATAAAGAAAAAAAACCAAGAGAGAATTGAACAAGAAAAAAATGCTCCGCTCTTAAAAGAGTGGGCAAAAGTGCTAATCTCAATCCAAGAAAAAATAAATGATGTCGAAAATGAAGAATTAAAGGCAAGCGATGCAATCTCCTTTGTAAGGTCATCTTTTGATTTAATCGAACTTAACAACTTACCATCATTTGCAAATGAAATTAGAACGCAAATTGGATATTCAATTCGCAGTTTATCAATATCATCTTGGAACAAACAGGAAGATATAAATTCATCAATCGAATTAATAAAAATAGCACAATCCATTAATCTATCTTCAAACGCCAAACTGAAAATTGATAAAGATTATAAAGACCTGCAAGAGATATTAGCAAAGCGAGAAATGCAAGGTACACCCTTAAAGTCAACTCCAAGTTTATCAACGACAAATGGTATCGGAACAACAATTTATGATAAAACTCACTATTTCGTATTTCTTGGAATCCCAATTATCCCTCTAGGTAGGTATAACTGCGAACGCACATACGATGGATATAGATTCTATGGAAAATTAAAGCTTCATACTTGGCAAAAAGTGTGGCAATATGCCGTAATTGGAACAGCAATAGTATTTATTTTAAAAAAGATAATAGAAAACAATTAAAATGTTAGAACATAATTTTAAAAAACTGAAACCTTATTTCGAGATCATTGACCAACTTTTTGAGATTGAACGTAAACTAAAAAACATCAGTGAACCAAACAGTATTTCAAGAAATCTGAATAAGATGAAAGACATTTTTGAGAACTTGCTTTCAAGTTCCACTAGTGCAGAAGAAGGCCTACTGTACCACGATCCTATGGGTGAAGGATACAATGAAACGAGATTGGATTTAGAGGCAAGCATAGCGGGTAGTTCAAGCGAAAATTTATTTATTAAAGAAGTAATTAAACCAATTATCAGATACAAAAAAGGCGGTAGCACTTTGATAGCCAGAAAAGGCGTTGTAGTCGTTGAGTCAAAAATTTAAAAAAAACAGTATGGAAAACACAATTAATATTGGAATAGATTTAGGGACCACAAATTCTGCCATTGCAAAATTTGTTAAAGGCGATGTAATTGTATTTAATAACCCTCTAGATTACGGACGTTCAACCCTTCCTTCAGTTGTTTATTATAAGAAGGACAGAATTGTCGTAGGCAACAAAGCGAAAGAATATTTAGAAAGAGACCCGAAAAATGTTGTTGGTCTATTTAAACGTAAAATGGGAACTTCGGAGAGTTTCCAAATAAAATCAATTAATGAATCCAAAACCCCTGTTGACTTATCTGCACAAGTTATTAAAGAGTTAAAAACATTTGTCAATACTGGGGACTCCTTGGAGTCTGTAGTTATTACAATCCCTGCTTCATTTGACGTAATTCAGTCCAATGCGACAAAGGAAGCAGGGAAGCAATCAGGTTTCAAACAGGTCGTTCTTTTACAAGAACCAATCGCTGCAAGCTTGGCATATGCAAATATGAAGAAATCCAAAGAATTAACTGATGGAAACTGGCTTGTTTACGACTTAGGTGGAGGAACTTTCGATGTTGCTTTGGTAAGAATAAAAGATGGTGAAATGAAAGTTATTGACCATGAAGGCGATAATTTTCTGGGTGGGTCAGATTTTGACCGTTTAATAGTAGAAAGATTAATCATTCCTAAAATTTCAGAAGAATACACATTTGAGGATTTAGAAACCCAGATGAAAAGTGCTTCGGGTAAATATAACGCCAAATATTATTCTCTTCTGAATCAAGCGGAAGAAGCTAAAATTAGACTTTCAGCAGTTTCCTCAGCAGAAATTATTGTTGAACGTATGGAGGATGAAGAAGGTAATGAGGTTGATATGGAAATCGTAATTACCAAATCCGAATTTAACGAGCTGATTAAAGAATCAATTGATGGAACAATTGAAATGATTAAAACCATTTTAACAAGAAACTCTTTGACATCAAATGATGTTCAATTTAATTTAATGGTTGGTGGCTCAACATTTATCCCATTCGTGAGACAACGTGTTGAGGAAGTATTACAAATTCCTGTCAATTGCGAAATTGATCCAACAACAGCAGTTTGCATTGGAGCGGCCTACTATGCTGCAACGAAACAGAGAGATATATCCGCTAATCAGTCTGAGAATAAGCAGAACCAACTTACCATTAAGGCGAGCTATAATAAAGCGTCCAAAGAAGCTGACGAGCTATTTGCGGCAAGGATTAAAGGATTAACTGATGGTTTCTTCTATAAAATAGTTCGTCAAGATGGAGGTTTTGACTCTGGACTAAAGAATCTTACAGAGCGTATAAACGAGGACCTACCCCTCGTAGAAAACACATATAATTTTTTCACTTTAACAATCTATGATGGTGAAAATAATGTAATTGAAACTGATATTGAGCCAATAGGCATTAATAGTGGCTTTGGTATCAGTGGTCAGCCGCTTCCCGAAGATATCTGTTTAGAAGTCGACGATTATGATAATCCAGGGCAAACCCGTCTATTTTTGATTTTTGAGCGTAATTCTGTACTTCCAACAAAACGTAGTTTGACCTTTTCTATTAACAAGCAAATTTTGAAAGGAAGCGAATCTGATAGGCTATGGATAAATGTTTACGAAGGTCCACAAACTTCTTTACCAGAAGCAAATAAACCAATTGGAGTAATAGAAATTACAGGCAAACAAGTTTCTAGAGATATCGCTAAAGGTTCTGATCTTGAAATTACAATAATGATTTCAGAAAGTAAAGATGTTACTGTTTCGGGTTATTTAAATATGTCAGACCAAGATTTCAAAGAAGTCTTTAATCCAAAAGAGAGGAACACAAACGTTACTTTACTTAAAGGACAGGTATTTGATTTGTCAACAAAACTTGACGTAGAAATAGAACTGGCAACCGAAAAAGAAGATTATGAAACGGCTGGTGCTCTCTCGAAGACCAAAAAGGACATGGAAGATATTGAAGTTGAAGTTGAAAATTTATCTGATGATGATGTAACCGATAAACGATACCAATTAGAGGATAAAAAAAGAAAAGTTGCACAAGCAATAGACAGTGCTACCAAGAACAAACGCCTACAGCAAGCAACAAATAATTATTATGAAACTAAAGCTGAATGCGAAGAGCTAATTGATGAATCCGGTAATGACCATGAAAGAAAAACTTTTAACGACATTGGATCTCAAGAAGCTGCTTTCATGGCAACAAAAAGTCCTTTGAAAATTCAGGAGAAATCAGATGAGTTTCATGGTATTATAGGTCAAATTCGATGGAGGACACCAGATTTTCTTAAAGCTTTATTTGCACGCCTTGTTGATGACCAGTCAAAAATGAATGACCAATCTCAAGCTAAAAGTTTAATCGATGCAGGGAATTTTGCGTTGGAGAGTCAAAATTGGGATAGATTAAAAGAGATTAATTTCGGCCTATTAGACTTATTGCCTAAAGGGTCTAAGGATGAAATAACAACTAAGATTGGATTTGGATTATGAAAACTTTAGAATTTCAAGATTTCTTGCTTAAATCCGCTACAATGATCATTGGTTGTGATGGTGATATAGACGATTCAGAAATAGTAGAAATAAATAAACTAATTGACGATGAAGTTTATTTTCTAGGGTTTGTAAAAGAAAACAAATTAGACGTATTAATTTCAGAGTTCAAGGAAAAGGGAAAAGATGCAATTAATAGTTATCTTAAAGAATTCGCTGTTATAGATTTACTTCACAGGCAAAAATTAATATTACTTGAGGTTTTGATTATAGCTACTGAAGCAGATGGGGTTATACACCCAAATGAAGTTAAACTTTTGCATTTAATTCTTCCAAAATTATCTCTAGACAATGAGACAATTATTATAAACTTCCCGAATCAAATAGGATACCTTCTTAACTTTAAAAACAATGATTTAAATAAGGAATTTACCGATGAAATTGAATTTACAAGCCAAAATTAAAATAGCCCTTTCAGTTCTATTCTTTTTGTGCTTGATAGATATGCCATACGGATATTATCAATTTATTCGTTTTGCGGCTTTAATAGGTTTTGGCGTTTTAGCATATCAAGCAAATGTCAACAAGTTATATTTTGAGTTGATAATTTATGCTAGCCTTACCTTACTCTTTCAGCCGTTTTTCAAAATTTCGCTTGGTCGTCAAATATGGAATATATTGGACATTGCAATAGGTGCTGGACTTATCGCAAGTATTATTATAGATAGATTTAAAAACCAACGCTAATAGCTATATACATTGCCTAGTCGCTAAAAAAGCCAACTGCTCAAACCAAAACTTGTCAAAGAGTTTGTCTTGTCGACCCCAGCTCAAAGTTCATGCGCGGTTGCATTGCGTTTGATTCCAGATATTTCAATTTATTTCAATATAATCTATAGCCCTTGAAGGAAAATCAAACCTTTTCTAAAGCATCGCAACAGCTGAACAGTTGATTAAAGTAAAAGTTAGAACCGACGAAGGAACTAAACTGCATTGAAACGCATTAGTGTCGCTAACGATAGCATAAGTAAAATTAATAGGTGCTGCGATTAAATATATTTATGTTTGCTATAAGGCGGATGTATATATCGGTTGATATATCGAAATGTCTTACGTCAGTTAAACCCAACCAAAAACAATTAAAATGATAATATTAGCTTATTTAACCTTGATACTGACACTGTTTTTAGGTGGAATTTTTATGATAATTAGTATGTTTCCTCTTTCGATATTCCAATTGATTGGACTTGACAAAGTGAGGTTATCTTATTTATCAGCTTTAGTCGGATCATTTCTATTATTATGGTGTTATGTTTTATTTTTTAAATGGTTAGGTGTAGAAGTATCCTTTTTGGTTTATTTAATAATGATTGCATTAACGATTATAAATAATGTAAAACGAATAAAAACACGACCAAATCCAACTTATGAAAAAACAATATTGATAATGGAATTGATTGGTTATACAATTAGCGCAACAATTTTCATTTTTCTATGAAATATTTTTTGGATTAAGGGATAAGATCATAGAGAAATTAAATAATAATCTGAAATAAAAAAACCGAACGCACAACAATGGCTTTAAGTAATTGCTTGTTCTCGCCTGCTTCTGAAAATCCTCACGGATCTTCAGTTTGGTGTTTACTTGCATAGTTAAATACTAACCCACGCAACTACTCATAGCCGAGAAGGTTGTGCATAATCCGAAAAAACGAAAAAACATTTAAATTGAACTAAAAATGCCAGCTAAATAGTTGTAATTTTTTCAACTCAAAAACCAACGCTAAAAAAACAAAAGAGCTATTTAGACAACGCTCATTAAAACCAATAAAAAAAAGAAATACTACACATGTTCGAACAAACATTTAAAAATATAGACGACCTTCTGTACAAAGATTCGGGGTCTGATAGTGAACTAGATTACATAGGGCAAACCTCTTGGGTTCTATTTTTACGCTACCTGCACGAGTTAGAGCAGGATAAAGCAGATGAAGCTGAATTAAAAGGCGAAGAATACAGTTTTATTTTACAAGAAGAATACCGCTGGCCAAATTGGGCAATGCCTAAAGATGAAGAAGGAAAAATAGACCACCATGTTGCTATGACTGGTGCAGACTTAGTGCAGTTTGTAGATGGAGAATTATTCCCATACTTGGCAAAGTTTAAGCAAGAAGCAGACAATGCCAATACCATAGAATACAAGATTGGTGAAATATTTTCTGAACTAAAGAATAAAATACAATCTGGTTACAATTTACGTGAGATTTTAGAATATGCAGACCAACTTCCTTTTCGTGCTTCAAATGATAAACATGAGTTAAGCCACTTGTACGAGACCAAGATTAAAAACATGGGGAATGCAGGTAGAAATGGTGGACAATACTACACACCAAGACCGCTAATTCGTGCCATGATAAATGTGGTTGACCCACAAATAGGAGAAAAAGTGTACGACGCAGCTGCAGGTTCTTGTGGTTTCTTGGTGGAAGCTTATGATTACATGTACCAGCGCATGGACAAAACAACCGACAATCTTAAAACATTACAAGAAGATACGTTATTCGGTAAAGAGAAAAAGAACTTGGCGTATGTAATTGGAATTATGAATATGATTCTACACGGTATTGAAGCACCAAATATTATTCATACCAATACATTAGGTGAAAACATACGAGACATCCAAGAGAAAAATAGATACCACGTTATTTTAGCAAACCCACCATTTGGAGGAAAAGAACGACCAGAAGTACAGCAAAATTTTGATATAAAAACAGGAGAGACTGCTTTCTTATTTATGCAACACTTTGTTAAGAGTTTAAAAACAGGTGGTAGAGCAGCAATTGTTATAAAAAACACAGTACTTAGTAATACAGATAGTGCTTCTGTAGCAATACGTAAACTCTTATTAGAAGGTTCTAATTTACATACCATTTTAGATTTGCCAGGCGGAACTTTTACAGGAGCTGGTGTAAAAACAGTCGTCTTATTTTTCCAAAAAGGAGAACCTACTAAAAAGATTTGGTACTATCAATTAGACCCTGGGCGAAACATGGGGAAAACCAATCCTTTAAATGACAAGGATATGGCGGACTTTATTGCTTTTGCAAAAAAGAAACCAGAAACAGAGCAATCTTGGAATTTAAAAGTAGCAGATATAGACGAAACCACTTTTGATTTGTCTGTTAAAAACCCAAACACGCCAGAAGAAGCACCTTTACGAAGTCCTGAAGTTATTTTAACTGAAATGGAAAGGTTGGATAAAGAAACCAATACTATTTTGAAATCAATTAAAGAGTTGATATGAATAAGAATTGGAAGTATAAAAAGATAAGTGAAGTTATGTCGGTTGAAAGAGGTGGTTCTCCACGTCCAATTCAAAAATATTTAACCGATTCTAAGGATGGTATAAATTGGATAAAAATTAGCGATGCAACAGCTTCTGATAAGTATATTTATAAAACTAAGCAGAAGATAACTAAAGAAGGGTTACATAAGACAAGATTAGTTAAAGAAGGTGATTTTCTCCTTTCAAACTCAATGAGTTTTGGAAGACCTTACATTATGAAAACTACTGGATGTATTCATGATGGATGGTTAGTGCTAAAGGAAAAAGAACATAATATTTTAGATAAGGATTTTTTGTATCATTTATTAGGTTCGCCTTATATTTTTGAACAATTTGACAAACTTGCCGCTGGTTCTACTGTTAGAAATTTAAATATTAAATTAGTAAGTTCTGTAGAAATCCCAATACTACCAATCCAAGAACAAAAACAAATAGTAGCAATATTAGACAAAGCTTTTACTGCAATAGACCAAGCCAAAGCCAATATTGAAAAAAACATAGTAAACGCAAAAGAGCTTTTTCAAAGTAAAAGGGAAGGATTTTTCATTAAAGCTTATGAAATAAGTGGAAATAAATCTGATATTCTGCAAAACTTATGTACTATTAAAACTGGTAAATTAAATGCGAATGCAATGGTTGAAAATGGTAAGTATCCTTTCTTTACTTGTTCAAGACAGATATTTAGTATTGATAATTATGCTTTTGATACAGAGGCTGTATTATTAGCAGGAAATAATGCAAGTGGAGATTTTAATGTGAAGTATTATAAAGGTAAATTTAATGCATATCAGCGTACTTATGTTTTAACTATTGATAATGAAGATTTGTCTTATTCTTTTTTGAAACATAAGTTAGAACATAACTTACAGGCTTTTAAAAGACAATCTGTTGGAGCAAATACTCGTTTTCTTAAAATAGGAATGATTAACAATTTAGAGATACCCATACCAACCATTAAAATTCAAAAAGAACTGTGCAATAATTTAGATTTATTAAATGATAATTTAGATATTTTAATTTCTTCATATGTTAAAAAACTTAATTCACTTGAAGATCTCAAAAAATCCATTCTTCAAAAAGCCTTTTCAGGAGAATTAACTCAAAAAGAAGTTTTGGTATGAGTGAAGTAACTGTCGCAAAATATGCGATAGTTGAAAACATAAAATGAAAAAAGAAAACCAAATAGAAATATATCAAGCTCAAGATGGCTCTACTCAAATTAATGTACAATTTGAGCAGAATACTGTTTGGTTAAATCAAGAACAACTTACCACTTTATTTAATAGAGATAGAACAGTTATTGGTAGGCATATTCGTAATATATTTAAAGAACAAGAATTGGTTGAAGAAGAGGTTTGTGCAAATTTTGCACATACCACTCAACATGGTGCTGTTAAAGGTAAAACACAAACTCAAAACACAAAATATTATAATCTAGACGTAATAATATCTGTAGGTTATCGCGTAAAATCTAAACAAGGTACACAGTTTAGAATATGGGCAAATACTGTTTTAAAAGACTATTTGGTTAAAGGTTTTGCTATTAATGAAAAACGATTAGCACAAAAAGAACAGCAAATAAAGATTCTAAAAGATGGTATTCACATTTTAAATAGAAGTGTTGCTAAAGCTATTGAAGATAAAGCATCAGATACTAATTTATTAGAAACCTTTGCAAAAGGTTTAAGCTTATTAGATGATTACGACCATGAAGAGTTAGATCATAAAGGAGTAACTACAACTCCTGCAAATTTTCCAAGTTTAGAAACGTATCAAAAGCTAATAAATCAAATGCTAATCGAATTTGATTCAGCTATTTTTGGTAAAGAAAAAGATAAAAGTTTCCAAAGTTCTGTAGCACAAATAGGAAAAGGATTTGGAGAAGATGATTTTTATCCTACACTTGAAGAAAAAGCAGCAATGCTTTTATATCTGGTAGTAAAAAATCACTCGTTTGTAGATGGAAATAAACGCATTGCTGCAGCTTGTTTTTTGAAGTTTTTAGAACAAAACAATATGTTATTCAATACAGAAGGACAACCTATAATGAGTAATGATACATTAGCAACTTTAACACTGTTTATTGCTTCAAGTAAACCAGATGAAATGGAAACAGTAAAACGTTTAGTAATTAGCATATTAAACAGAAATAAATGAACGAAGCACAAACCAAACATGATTTAATAGAACCTGCATTGCGTGAAGCTGGCTGGGGTATTATTGAAGGCAGTCGTTTGCGTTTGGAGTTTCCGATTACTAAAGGGCGTTTAATAGGACAAAATAGAAGAGCTACGCCACTTTTTGCAGATTATATTCTAGAGTATAAGAACAGAAGAATTGGTGTTGTAGAAGCTAAAAAAAGAGACTTGTATTATACAGATGGTGTTGGTCAAGCCAAAGACTATGCAGAACGTTTAGATATTAGGTTTACCTACGCAACCAATGGTTTGAAAATTTATGGAATAGACCTAGATGAAGCCACGGAAGGTGATGTTTCCAACTATCCTACACCAGATGAACTTTGGGAAATGACCTACCCGATACCCAAGGAAAAATACAAAGTTGAAATTGCAGATTGGGCAGCGCGTTTATTTGCAATTCCTTTTGAAGATAGAGGAGGTACTTGGCAACCGAGGTATTACCAACAAAATGCCATTGCTAAAGTTTTAGAAGCTATTGCAGAAAAAAAAGACAGGTTACTATTAACCTTAGCTACAGGAACAGGAAAAACAGCAATTGCTTTTCAAATTGCTTGGAAATTATTTCATGCCAAATGGAATTTAAGGCGTGATGGGTCAAGAAGTCCAAGAATATTATTTCTAGCAGATAGAAACATATTGGCAGACCAAGCTTTCAATTCCTTTAATGCTTTTGATGAAGATGCTTTGGTGCGTATTAGTCCGAAAGAGATTAAGAAGAAAGGAAAAGTGCCTAAAAACGGAAGTATATTCTTTACCATTTTTCAAACCTTTATGACCAATGCAAAACAGGAAGGGGAGGAAGAAGAAAACGAAGATGAAAACTATTCAATAGCAGCAGAGCCCTTTACAAAATATAATAAGGACGACTTTAATTTTGGTCAATACCCTAAAGACTTTTTCGATCTCATAATTATTGATGAATGTCACAGAGGAGGTTCTAGAGACGAGAGTTCTTGGCGTGCGATTATGGAGCATTTTTCACCAGCCGTTCAGTTAGGTTTAACAGCAACACCGAAGAGAGATGTAAATGGTGATACTTATGATTACTTTGGAGAACCCGTTTATAGTTACAAACTAAAAGATGGTATTAATGATGGTTTCTTGACACCATTTAAGGTAAAAGAAATTAATACTACAATAGATAGTTATGTGCATACTTCTGGTGATGAGGTAGAGGGTGAAATTGAAGAAGGAAGAACCTATACAGAATCAGATTTCAACAGGAATATAGCCATTAAAGCAAGAGAAGAATACAGAGTAAAGCTCTTTATGAATTCCATAAACCATAACCAAAAAACATTGGTTTTCTGTGCTACACAAATTCACGCAGCAGCAGTTAGAGATTTAATCAACCAATATGCAACAAGTAAAAGCATCAACTATTGCCACAGAGTAACTGCGGATGATGGTCAAATTGGTGAACAACATTTACGAGATTTTCAGGATAACGAGAAGAGCATACCAACCATACTAACAACTTCACAAAAGTTAAGTACAGGAGTTGATGCACCAGAAATTAGAAATATTGTTTTAATGAGACCTGTAAATTCTATGGTGGAGTTTAAACAGATTGTAGGAAGAGGTACTCGTCTTTTTGATGGTAAAGATTATTTTACAGTTTATGATTTTGTGAATGCGCATCACCACTTTCAAGACCCAGAATGGGATGGTGAACCTTTAGAGCCAGAAGCTCCAAGAGAAGGAGGAGCTCCCAGAGCTTGTAATATTTGCGGAGAAACACCCTGTGTTTGTGAAAGACCAGAAGAAGAAGCTTGTCCAAAATGCGATAACATTCCATGTGTTTGTGATACGCCACCAAGAGCAATGATACGTGTTCGCCTTTCTGATAACCAAGTGCGAGAAATAGATTCAATGGTTAAAACATCTTTTTGGAGTCCATCAGGAAAACCAATTTCTTCTACAGAATTTATAGCACAGTTGTTTGGAGACATTCCTTCATTCTTCGATGATGAAGAACAATTACGGTCACTTTGGAGCGTGCCAAACACGCGTAAGAAGCTGTTAACAGAGCTAAGCGAAAAAGGATATACAAGTGGTCAGTTAGAAGATTTAAGGCAGCTTATTCATGGAGAAGATAGCGACCTTTTTGATGTGTTAAGTTATGTAGCATATCACAAAGACCTTGTTCCAAGATTGGAAAGAGCAAGCAGAGCAAGAGTTCAAATGAACACTTATAATCCAAAGCAACAAGAGTTCTTAAACTTTGTGCTAGACCAATATGTCAGAGAAGGAGTTGATGAGCTAGACGATTCTAAACTTCCTGACTTATTGGAATTAAAATACAAAGCTATTGCAGATGCCAAAAGAGAATTAGGTGCTATAAAATCGATTAGAGATACCTTTATTGGTTTTCAAGAACATTTGTACCAAGCAATAGCAATTTAGAATGCAAGCCAACGCGCAAATCAGAACTTGCCAAAGAGTATGTTTTTGCCAGCGCTAAAAAAAGGATGGAAAATAAAGAACGAAAACACAACAATGCAGTGCATATGACCCTGAGGGAAGTTACTGCTTATAGCCAAACCATTGTCAGTACATAAAAAGCTGAATGACAAACTTGATTTTACATATACCTCATTCATCCGATAAGATACCTATCAACAAAGGATATTTGGTCGACAAGAAAATTCTTGATGAAGAAATCATCAAATTAACAGACTGGTATACTGATGATCTTTTTTCCTTAGAGGATAGTGTTGTCGTAAGAGCAGACTTCTCAAGAATATTTTGTGATGCTGAAAGATTTTCTGACGATAGTCAAGAGGTGATGGCTAAATATGGTATGGGCGTACTTTACGAAAAATTAGATGATGGATCAGCAATCAGAGCAGTTAACCCCGAGCTTAGACAGGAAATACTAAACAACTACTATTGGCCCCATCATGAAAAATTGAATCGAGCAGTTAATGACCAATTAACATTCAATGGAAAAGCATTGATCGTAGATTGCCATTCTTTTCCGAATAAGCAACTTATTAGAGATCTAAATCAAGAAAAAAATAGACCTGATTTTAACCTTGGAACTGACGCTTTTCACACACCCGATTACTTGATTGAGATATCTAAAGAATTTTTTAAAAACAAGGGCTACACACTAGGTATTGACTGGCCTTATGGTGGATCCATAGTTCCTTTAAATCATTATCAAAAAACAAAAAATGTTGCATCTATAATGCTTGAGATTAACAGATCGCTTTACCTAAATGAACCCGGGAATAAAATGTCAACTGATTATAGGATCATCAAGGAAACTGTAACGGAGTATTTGCAAATAGTAAAAACGGCCTTTAACACTGCATAAAATGCCAATGAAAATCCATTAACTAAATAAGCATAACATCACCCAAATTTGTAATAGGCCGAGTTGTGTAAATTTGAGCCGGATGAAATTTCAGAACTCAAATCCAAAACACGAAGTGTAGCACGAAAGGCCTACTGCTCAAGGCCGAGCAACATGAGCAGTAATTCAATGAATTTTGAAATAAATGTCAATAAAAAATATCCTATTCTCGTTATTTATTGTGCTTGGTATTAAATCAAATGCACAGAATTGTGGTATTTCTCAAAATTTAAATTCAACGCAAGCGGCACAAATAAATGCAATTTTAACACCTTTAGACAGTGCCTTAAAACAGGAGCATTTATATCCGATAGACTCGTTAAGTTTAGCATTAAAAACGGCCTTTTCTGCACAGGGGGGGATTCCAGAAGTCATAGAAACGTATTATAATTTAGTACCCAATATTAATTGGACGAACACAACAAGTGCAATTGATTTATCAAGAGTTTTGATTGCTAAGGATAGTATGGTGTATGTCGATTTATGGAAAGTTGCAAAAGGAATGTCCCCACCTTCGTATCAACCAAATTCAATATTTTTAAGAGCAGCAGCAGAAATAGCAACGGGCCTGCTTAAGATTGCCGATAAAGAGACCGATTTGATCCGGAAATCACTGTATCAATCTTGGGCTACAAGAGCATTAGACAGCTTGGCAACAATGCAATTGCCCAGTGGCGCTTTTCCTTTTCCTGATTTAAGAACCTATGGAGACCCCGTATTTACATCAGTAATTCAAAATTTCTTGAATAGTGTTGGCGCAGATTCAGTAAATGTTCTTCAAAACGGGTGGCTAATTGATGACAAAGGAACAGGCGAGTTTAAATTTGATGCAGGAGTTATTGCCAACGCTTACTATGAGGCATACGGGTATACGGGAAATGTTACTTATAAAAACAAAGCAATAGCCATCGGAAATTATCTTAATCGTTTAAGTTTTAATTTAAACTACAATTACAACACATTCGCTTCCTTGGGTCTCACAAGAGCATTTCAGCTTACAAACGACACTACATATTTAGAAAGAGCAATTAAAACAGTACGTTATTCTGTTTTTCCTGGACAAATTGGCAATGGAAGGTGGGTTGACGGACACAATGCAAACTCGCGATACCACAGCATTATTATTCAAAACCTTATTCCCACAATTAACGGACTGCCCTCAAACCATAGGTACAAAAAGGATTTAGATTCGATGGCGGTCAAAGCTGTTAGAAATATGCTAGAGTACACCTACAACTGTGGCTCTGCGACAGGTTATCGTTGGCTTATGAGTGCATATACATTAAACACTTCTGTGCTTCCCAATAGCTTAAAAGACTCAATTGCAGATGTAATAGGTCAACATATAAATCAATCTACAGTTAATGGTAAATATTTAGACATTCCTACAATGGGTGCATACCTTGAATTACTAGAGGTAGCATTAGAAATAAATACCAGAACCTCTCCACTAGGATTAGAAATAAACACATTCCCTAATCCCACTTCTGGAATAGTGACTGTTGCTTTTAATTTATCAGGAAATGATGTTATCCATTTCGCAATTTACAGTCTCAATGGGCAATTAATAACTGCGGTAGACCAAGAAAAAAAAGCTAGGGGTCGATACAGTTATCAAATTGATTTAACACAGCAGGAAAAAGGAATCTATTTTTTCAATTTGAAGATAAATGGAAAACAGTTTACTCAAAAAATATTAAAACAATAACTCTTTTATACTAACCGCTGCCAATTGTAAGAAGGAAACAAACCTTTGTGCACCTCCTGAAAAAAACATTAAAAAATAGAATTAGTTATGAAACACCCAGTTATTGATCTGCATTGCGACCTACTAGCACATATGTTGGATATGCCCAATCCAGACCCATTTAAACGCGAAGGTATTGGTTGTTCTTTTCCGGCATTAGCCGAAGGAAATGTGAAGCTGCAAGTGATGGCTATTTTTACTGCTACCCAAAAGGGAAGCACTGCATTGGCTTTAAGACAGAGTGAGATCTTTGCCTCCTTCCTTACCAAATTCCCGAATGATTGCACCTTGATTGACGACGTAAGCACTTTAGGCCAAATTGCTACATCCTCTAAATTGGGCATGATTGCAGCGATTGAAAATGCATCGGGGTTTTGCGAAGAGGACGAGCCGCTGGAAGTTGGTTTAGAGCGATTGGAGCAAATCATCGCTAACACAAAGCGCATCCTATACATTGGATTTACGCACCATGCAGAAAATAGGTTTGGTGGAGGAAATAACAGTAAAGCAGGGTTAAAGGAAGATGGAAAAACAGTATTGCAGTATCTGAATGGAAAAAAAATTGCAGTCGATTTTTCACATGCTAGTGATGCCTTGGCTCATGATATCCTAGACTATGTTTCAGAGCACAGTTTGGATATACCTATTCTGGCGAGTCATTCGAATTATCGAGAAGTTTTCGATCATGTGCGCAATCTGCCTGACGCTATTGCAAAAGAAATTATCCAACGGGGAGGTATTATTGGAGTTAATTTTTTGAGAGCATTTGTAAATAACGAAGATTCCAATGCACTCTATCAGCATATCAATTACGGAATTGAATTGGGAGGTTTGAACTCCGTTTGTTTTGGGGCTGATTATTTTAGTACTGATAAACACCCTGACCGATCAAGGGTTCCTTTTTACTTTAAAGAGCATGGAGATGCAAGCCGCTATCCGTCCATTCTTGAAACGATTGCCCAAAAGGTTTCACCACATGTTATTGAAGGCATCAGTAGTAAAAATGTGATGCATTATCTTCTTCAACTTTGGAAGTAGGGAGCGGATCTGCTAGACTTCTTCAAAACAATACAATGCGTTGACTAAGAGATTAATAGCGACACTGCGATAGCCGCCAAATTTTTAAATTTGGAAAGCAGAAAAGGGTAAACTGCATACCCGTAACTCTAGCTGCAATTAATACGAATAATGAAAAGAAGAGTATTTATTGAAAAATCAATTCTAGCGTATTTAGGATTACTAATAAGTCCTGCTCTTATGGCTGCATGTCGAAAAGAGGATCTATTACCCGATTCAACGTTCTCCGGAAAAGTCATCATTATTGGAGCTGGAGCAGCTGGGTTATACGCAGGATATATATTGAAATCTAGAGGAATTGATTTCACAATTATTGAAGCGTCAAATAGAGCAGGAGGTAGGCTGGATAAAAAAAGTGATTTTGCAGACTATCCAATTGATCTAGGTGCGCAATGGTTGCATGGTAGGGATTCTATTTTAGGTGATTTAGCAAAAAGTACAGGAACAAACATTTCAAAAGATAATTCTGATGAGGTGTATTGGTTTAACAAGAAAATAAGCTCCATTATTCCTAAAGATGTGGAGGCAATTTTAAGTCCGACTGATAACGTAACCGATATATCGTTTCTTGAATATGCAGAGCAACAAGGGCTAGGAAGTGAATATAAATATATTGTTGAGCAACTAGCAGGAGACTCTGGTGCTGATGCATCAGATCTGTCCATTAAATGGAATGCTGTTGAGGAAGAGGATTGGAATTCTGGCGACTCTGATTTTAAGTTTGAAGCGTCATTTTTTGATTTAATCGATAAAAATATAACCGAAGAAATCAAAGATTCGATACTGCTAAACACACCAATTACAAAGATCAATTATTCTGGAAATCGTGTTCTAATGACAGATAACCTGGGAAAATCTTATACTGGAGATAAGGTAATTGTTACTGTTCCCATTACTATTTTACAAGACAAGGACATAAACTTTGAGCCTGCATTGCCACAATCAAAAATTGAAGCATTCAATAAAATTGGTATGGGTGCCGGTATGAAAGTGTTTTTGAAATTTAGTTCAAAGTTTTACAACGAGAATATCGCTGGAGGTGAAATATGTGCCGCGTATGCTGATGAAGTAGTTGGCAAAATCGGATCAGATAATGTTCTTTTGGCATTTGTGATGGGGCGCCAAGCTGAACATCTGACATCCTTAGGAAGTGACGAAGCCATTACAAACGCTCTGTTGGCAGAATTAGATAGCATGTATGCAGGCCAAGCAACGTCGTCTTTTATCGATGCACATGTTGAAGATTGGACAACAAAACCCTTTATAAAAGGGGCTTATTCATACAGCAAAGTTGGAATAGGAAATGCAAGAAGTATAGCAGCTAAGCCTATTGATAATAAGCTGTTTTTTGCAGGTGAAGCCATGAATTTAAATGGCCATCACCAAACAGTTCATGGAGCGATAGAAACGGGCTATAGAGCGGTTATTAATATTCTAACAGACTGAATATGAAAACCTTAATTACAGTTGTTTTTTTAGTATTCGCCAGTTCAAGTTACAGTCAAGAATTAAGAATTGGAGTAGGGTACAGTAATTTATATTCAAAACAATATGATCGATTAATTCAAACTTATAATGTTAGCAGACCATTTTTACAAGAAAAACAGCCCTTACTCAATACTGGTATTCACTCCAGCTTATCCTATCTATTTAAATCCGAAAAGAACCTAAGATCCGGAATAGCTATCGATTATTCATTAGTTAATAGCAAAGCTGAAAATCAAAACTTGGACTTGACGCTCTCCTTCAATATGTTTGAATTGGGGTATCTTTTACAGTACAATAACGAAGATAAATTTGGTCATTTCTATTCAGAATTTGGAATCGGTGCAGTGCTAGGGATCTTAAACAAAAAACAGGATAATGAAGCCTACCTTATTGACGATAAAGTAATTCGATCTTTACAAATTGGTGCAGCTGTTAGTTTGAATATTGGCTATGTGTTTGAACTGAAAGATAAATTAAAAGTTTCTCCGTTTATTGGCTTTCAATATGCTCCGTATTTCAGTGAAGGACAATCAGAGCGGGTTATTAATCAAACCATCAACTTAATTGATGAGGAGGAGCAGTACAGTTCGTTTTTTAAATTTGACCTTGGTTTAAGGGTTTATCTGCCGCGAAAAAAAAGAGAAAAGAAGCTGTGATTGTAATGCCCTGAGTACAATTGGGTTGTACCTTTTGTCTGAAACAACTAATTTTTATTTTTAGCTTTCGTTCAAGCTTATGTTTCGAAACTGCCATTTTCTTCAACTTATGTTCACTTTGAACTTTGGATTTAAGTTGACTTTAGTGGCCAAAACCTAACTAAACCAACCTGAACCAACCTGAACCAACCTATTGAATAGCTGAAAATGCTTATTCAATAGACTCCTTTTTTCTATGCTTCAGTTGCCAGTTACTATGACGATAGTTGCAGTCTTAAATTGAAAATGCGTTAAACAAAAAGGTCAAATAATTGTTTTAACAGTATTGGGATACTACAGAAGAGTTGGAAACGTATTCTGTATTTAGAAATATTTTGTCCCCCTTAACTGTCTCTTTAACTTCAATCATGGTAAAATACTCCTCACTCGTTTTCTTGTTTTTTGTGTTTGTCTTAAACAGCTCAAAAGCACAAACCAATGCAGATTCAATTCAGCTAAACAAAGAGTACGTAAATATTGACGATGCGCTAATAGCTCCAGAGAGCGTTTATAGGCTTAATTTGAGTAACCAAAATGTGCTAATTGCAGATTCCATTTGGGCCAAGTTTACCAATCTCGAGTATTTAAGTTTTAAAAACGATCACCTCAAACAAATACCAAATGGTGTTGGCTATCTGAAAAACCTTAAAGTGCTTGACTTGAGTGGAAATGACTTTAAAGTATTACCAGCAACATTTATCAACCTGACCAGTTTGCAAGAGCTGTTTTTAAATGACGATAAATATTTCAAGTTTGAAAAAAATATTCCAATACTAAGTGCATTACCAAACTTAAAATCATTGCACGTTGAAAACGATGGATTAGAAAGCTTGCCTGCAAACATTTCTGAAATGAGTCACCTAGAGTCGCTGTATCTGAACAATAACAAATTCAAAGAGATTCCTTCAATTTTAGGTAATGTAAAAACGCTCAAACTACTCGACCTGAGTGGTAACGACTTCGAAGTATTACCAGCAACTTTTAGCAATCTAACCAGTTTGCAAGAGCTGTATCTAAATGATGACAAATACTTCAAGCTTGAAGAGAACATTTCAATTCTGAGTACTCTACCAAATCTAAAATCACTGCACATTGAAAATGATGGCTTAGAATCATTACCCTCCAATATTTCTGCAATCAGTCATTTAGAATCACTGTACCTTAATAGCAACGAGTTTAAAGAGGTGCCAAAGGAAATAAAGGGATTGAAAAATCTGAAGTATATAGATTTTCATGGTAATAAGTTTAGGCTGCCAGCAGAGGATATCAAAGAGGAAAATTTCGGCTACAAAATCAGGTTTTAAATGCTGCAAATTATGTTAAGCAGTTAAGAGCAGGTTATGCATGGCTATTCGGTAATCGGAATTGGATGTTTTGTTTTTAATCGAAGCTAAACTAAAAAGGATTGATTTATTCTAAAAATCATAACGGATAAACAACAAACGCATCTGAGTGTGTTCCATTCTATCCAGTTCAAAATAAGCACACTAATTCCCATTTCTCTGTATCTGTTTTAAACTCACCACTAAGCTATCGCTAGGTTTTATCAAATCAGGGTTGAGTTAGCTCTGTATTCCTATGATCTTTAATTCGTAAAGCTTACGTCTTGGGGTTGGTTGGGCTGGTTGGGCTGGTTGGGCTGGTTGGGCTGGTTGGGCTGGGTTGGGTTAGTTTGTAGTATTGTTTTGGTCTATATTTAAATTCTAGTTAAAACAGAAATTATGGATGCAGATAAGGCCTTAGAAATATTAAAAGAAGGTAATAAGCGCTACGTAAGTGGCAAATTAAAACACCCTCATACCGATAACTCTTGGCGAGATTCTTTAAAAGTAGAACAGCATCCATTTGCTGTTATTTTAAGTTGTGCCGATTCTAGAGTTGTGCCAGAACTGCTCTTCGATCAAGGTTTAGGCGATTTATTTGTAATACGTGTTGCCGGGAATATTGCAAAAGACAAAGTACTTGGAAGTATGGAGTACGCTGTAAAGTTTTTACAATCTAAACTTATAATTGTTTTAGGTCATGAAAATTGTGGCGCTGTAAGTGCAAGCATAGGGAACGAAGATCCAGGTGGTCACATAGGGGCGATTATTCAAAAAATTAAACCAGCTGTATATCTAGCAAAACAAATGGAAGGTGATTTACTTACAAATGCGGTTCAATTAAATGCTAAGATAGTCTCGGAAGAAGTAAAAGAGTCTAAACCCATTTTAAATGTTGCTGTTGAAGAAGGTGGTCTAAAAGTAGTCCCCGCTTATTATGAACTTTCTACAGGTAAAGTGATTTTCTTATAAAAAGCAGTCTGGTCTGTTCAGGTTTCATGGAGTAATAAAGAAGCAACGAGACAATATCAACACTCGTGCTAAGAGCAACCAATCGGGAGCGATTAGCACTGGATAAATCTCTTCAATTCATTATTATCAATAGGTCGAAGGGAAATAATATACAGCGCGATGAGTTGATCCTTAAGCTGTTTTTTTAGTCAAGGAGGCGGACTTCTCCTAACCCTCCATTTCTTTTTTCAGGAACTTACCAGTATAAGATGCTTTGCAAGCTAAAAGACCTTTTTTATCACCTTGATAAAGAACTTTTCCGCCTTCATTTCCACCTTCGGGACCAATATCTATGAAGTGATCACCCACTTTTATGAAGTCCATGTTATGTTCAATAACCAACACTGTATTTCCTTGATCAACAAGTCTATCAAGGACTTTCAATAGAATACGAATATCCTCGAAATGCAGTCCTGTCGTTGGTTCATCTAAAATATAAAAGGTGTTTCCAGTATTCTTTTTTGCCAATTCACTTGCTAACTTAACACGCTGTGCTTCACCGCCAGAGAGCGTTACACTCGACTGACCTAAAGAAATATATCCTAACCCTACTTCATTCAACATTCTGATTTTCAAAGCTATTGAAGGGATCTTCTCAAAGAAAGGCAAAGCCTCTAACAGGGTCATATTTAAGACGTCGGAAATGGACTTTCCTTTGTAGCGTACTTCTAGTGTTTCTCGATTATAGCGCTTTTCGTTGCAGTCTTCACAGGTCACATAAACATCTGGCAAGAAGTTCATCTCTATGGTTTTCACACCAGCTCCCTTGCAGGTTTCGCAGCGACCACCCTTAACATTAAATGAAAAACGACCCGGTTTATAGCCTCTAATTTTAGCCTCTGGAAGTAGCGCAAATAAATTACGAATATCACCGAATACTCCAGTATAAGTGGCTGGATTAGATCTTGGTGTTCGCCCAATTGGACTTTGATCTATTTCTATAACTTTATCGATATGCTCTAATCCTTTGATGCTTTTATAGGGAAGAGGCTTAGTAACCGATTTATAAACATATTGATTAAGAATAGGGTAGAGGGTATGGTTTATCAAACTGCTCTTTCCACTTCCCGAAACACCAGTTACCAAGATGAATTTACCTAAAGGCAATTCTATGTTTACATTTTGAAGATTGTGGCCAGTAGCTCCTTTTAAAACTAGCTTTTTGCCATTTCCTGTTCTTGGAGTTGTGCGAACTTCAATTTCTTTTTTACCATTGAGGTAGGTTGCTGTTTCGCTTTTTCCTTTAAGAATTTGAGCAGGTGTGCCTTCTTCAACGATATATCCACCGTGAACTCCTGCACCCGGGCCTATATCAAAAATATAATCCGCCTCTAACATCATGTCCTTATCGTGCTCAACTACCATTACGGAGTTTCCAATATCTCGGAGGTTTTTAAGGGCTTCAATCAGTTTAGAGTTGTCTCTCTGGTGCAATCCAATACTGGGTTCGTCTAATATATAGAGCACCCCAACCAATTGAGATCCGATTTGAGTAGCTAATCGAATGCGCTGACCTTCTCCACCAGAAAGCGTTTTTGCTGATCGATTAAGAGTTAAATAATTTAAACCAACATCCAATAAAAACTGAATACGCGTTCGGATTTCTTTAACTACTTCTTCCGCTATTTTACCTTGATTTTTGGAAAGCTTAGAATCTATTGACGCAAACCAAACATCCAATTCAGAAATATTAAGGCTGGCAATGTCTCCAATATTTTTGTTGTCGATTTTAAAGTAAAGCGCCTGTTTTTTTAATCGAGTTCCTCCGCAAGAAGGGCAGGCTACTTTATTCATAAAACTCTGAGCCCAACGCTGGTAACCTCGTCCAAACTCTTCATCCATTTGCTGTGTAAGCATGCTTACAATTCCATCAAATTGAAATCGATAATTATTATTTACACCAGCTATTTGTGACTCGACAACTATTTCTTCATTACTTCCATACAGCAATTGATCAATCGTTTCGTCATCCAGATCAGATAGTGGTGATGTGATCTTGTGCCCTTTCGAATTCACTAAACCTTCTACTTGTTTGAAAATCCAATTCGCCTTGTATGCACCTAGTGGAGCCAAACCGCCTTGTTTTATAGTCTTCTTGGTATCTGGAATAATCTTATCTAAATCAACCTCCGACACTTCTCCTAAGCCATTGCAACGAGGACAGGCTCCTTTTGGCGAGTTAAATGAAAATAAGTTTGGAGCAGGCAAATCGTATGCTATTCCGGTAGTAGGACACATTAAATCCCTCGAAAAAAACCGACCCGTTTTTTCATGTTCACCAAGAATCATAATGACGTTATTGCCCATTTTCATGGCAACTTTAAACGATTCCTTAATACGAGCCTTTGATTTTGTTTCCACCTTTAAACGATCGATAACTAGCTCAATATCATGTGTTTTATAGCGGTCCAATTGCATTCTAGGAACAATATCTTGAAGTTCCCCATTTACGCGAACCTTAAGAAATCCTTTTTTTCCTACGTTTTGAAAAAGCTCTCGATAATGTCCTTTTCTGCCACGAACAAGAGGTGCTAAAATTGATATTTTCTGGCCTTTATATTCGCTTAGAATGAGTTTTAGAATTTCATCATCACTATACTGAACCATTTTCTCTCCAGTATTATAGGAATAGGCATCCGATGCCCGAGCATATAGCAATCGTATGAAATCGTAAATCTCAGTGATAGTTCCAACAGTGGAGCGAGGACTCTTATTCACTGTTTTTTGCTCAATACTAATTACGGGGCTAAGTCCGCTGATTTTATCGACGTCTGGTCGCTCTAAGACTCCCATAAATTGTCGAGCATAAGAAGCGAAGGTTTCAATATAACGTCTCTGTCCTTCAGCATAAATAGTATCAAATGCCAGAGACGATTTTCCGCTACCACTTAAACCTGTAATAACTACGAGCTTATTTCGGGGAATTTTTACATCAATATTTTTAAGGTTGTGCTCGCGAGCACCATAAACTTCAAGAAACTCTTGTCGCATCTTAGTTTTTATTCTTAGAAGTGTCTAATTCAGTTAATGGAAGTTGGGTTTGTAATTGGTTTATGAACTTTTCATCAGGAATCTTTATCTCATAGTTCTTCCTTTTAGAATTGGTCAGTTCTTTACTTCGTAACCAAGGATTGAGGTATTTAAGCACTTTGTAGTTTATACCATTTTGAGCTGCAAATTCAGTAAAACTTGAAATAGATGAATCAGTTTCTATGGTTTTATAGGTTATTGCGGGATAAAGGTCTTTAGGTCTAAAGTTGAACCCAAACTTACCTGCATTTGATAAAATGTGTTTTGCCGCAAGAATTCTGAAGAGATATCTCGAAGTTTCTGAATTCAATAACAAATCGTAATAGGAGTTTACTTCTTGTTTATTCAATTGTCTTTGGAGTCCAGATTGGCCAATGTTGTAAGAAGCCGCTGCAAGTGTCCAAGATCCAAATTTTTCTTTCGCTTCTTTTAAATAGAGGCAAGCAGCATGTGTTGATTTTTCTATGTGGTAACGTTCATCAACTTCGCGAGTTACTTCAAGACCATATTCAGGAGCAGTTTTTTTCATGATTTGCCAAAAACCTGCAGCTCCTGCAGGAGAAACAACTTGAGTTAAACCGCTTTCGATAAGTGCTAAATACTTGAAGTCATTAGGCACATTTTCTTCCAGCAATATCTCTTCAATAATTGGAAACCAACGATTCGATCTCTTTATAAAAAGGAGCGTATTTGATTGCCAATAAGTATTTACATGTAATTCTCGATCTAGTTTTTCTCTTACATCGATTAAGTTCATCGGAACCTTTTCTCCTGCAAATTCGATTGTGCTTGGAAGGTTTAGTGCGAAGATTTTGTAATTTGCTTGAAAGACCTTTTGGTAAGATAAGTCTTCTTTTTCTTCGTAAGTAGAGTAGGTGAAAAGGTAAATACTAAACGCGGATACAAAAACCGTAACACATACAAATACGATTCCTCTTTGAATTTTACTTTTCATTTATTTCCTTAAACTTCTTTTTTGTTTTTGGCAATTGGGTGATACCAAATAGAACCCCAAACACAATTAAAAACCAAGAGCCGAAAATTAGACTGTAGCTGATGTCCCAAATTGGAAATACATTAACAATGACGTAGATAAGAATAAAACTTACAATACATATTCCTGAGAAAATTTGAGCAACATTCCTATCTGACAATCCTAAATAGGAAAGGTGATGTGTTGTATGATCTTTTCCTCCAACAAAAGGAGATTGACCGCGTCTTATACGATTTATGATTACAGTTAATGTGTCACTTATAGGAATAACAAATGCTAATAGAACAATTATCAATTGTTTTGAAACTGCCTCTTCACTAACTCCGACTGCCTGATTATTCCAAAAATAAATGATTCCGAAAGTAGCTAGAAAAATTCCTAAAAATTGACTTCCAGTATCGCCCATAAACATTTTTGAAGGGTGCCAATTAAAAAACAGAAACCCCACTAAACCACCGGAAACTCCTATGAGTGAGGTAAGAAAGAAATGGTTGAAATTTGGACTTATCCAAGCGACGCTAATGGCACAAAAAATTATAAATAACGAAACTACAGTAGTAATAGAATCCATGTTATCTAACATGTTTATAGAATTCATAACCGCAACTACCCAAATTATAGTCAACAAATAGTTGAAAAGTGGGAGCTCAAAGAATGAAATAAAAGTCCCCGTTAAAATAAGCACTATTCCACAGGCCACTTGAACCATAAACTTCAGTAAGGGGTTTGTGTTATATGCATCGTCTGATAATCCCATCAAAAACGCCATGCCAGCTGCTAGAAGCACTCCGATATGCTGAAAGTTTAAATGGTCTAATACAGGATGAAATAGCAAGGTGTATAACATGTACGTTACTAGAAAAATGATGTAGAAGCTAATACCTCCTAAGGCCGGTTTGGACATTGCAGACCATCTAACAATACTTTCATCCACATTTCTTCTTCCTAAGTTTTTAGAAAACTTTAGAAAGATGGTATTCATTATAACTGATAGCAAAAGTGCTACGCAAAAAATACCAACGTACTTGTATAAATCTATTGAATTCAAATCACTATCAAAGCTAGGGTATGCGTTCATAATTGTTGGTTGGATTTTAAAAATAATTAAGTCGATTTATACACAAATTGACTTTCAAAATCTATAAATTTTGGATTGAACTTATCTTTTTCTGATAGTATTGGATTCTTCGAATTCCATTTTATATCGAGATCTTTGTCATTCCATAAAATTCCACCTTCTGATGCTTTATTGTACATGCTAGAGCACTTGTAGTTAAAGAGTGAGTTATCTTCAAGTGTTTCAAAGCCATGAGCAAACCCTTCTGGAATAAACAAAAAGAGTTTGTTTTTAGCACTCAGTTCAATTCCAAAATGCTGTCCAAAAGTAGGAGAACCCTTTCTAATATCAACCACAACGTCATATACAGATCCTAAAACGGCTCGAACGAGTTTAGCTTGGGCATGCGGAGGATTTTGGAAATGTAAACCGCGTATAACATTTTTAAAAACCGATAAAGATTGATTGTCTTGCTTAAAATCATGAGTAATACCTAAATCATGAAACCTGTTTTGGCTATAAGATTCGAAAAAATAACCTCGCTCATCTTCGAAAACATTGGGCTCTAACACAAAGAGGTCTTTAATAGGTTCATCAACTAATTTCATGTTCTAGCTTTTTCTATTAAAAAAACGACTCTTTTTCTCAGTATCCTCTTGCTCTGGTTCTTCGTAATAACCACCATAACCATATCCGTAACCATAGCCGTAACCATAACCATATCCGTAACTGTAATTATAGCTGTATCGACCACTTCTGATTTCCACACCGTTTAGAACAACAGCTAGGTTTTTTAAATTATTCTCATTAACAACTCTATCAACCATTTGAATAAAACTTCGCTTACTATATTCTGCTCTAAATATATAGAGCGGATAATCGGCTAATTTTAAGCAATAGATACCATCAGTTACCAATCCAACTGGAGGATTATCAATAATTATAGTATCGTAGGTTTTCTTCAACTCTTCTAGTAGCGCTGGTAATTTACCGTTTATGATTAACTCAGATGGGTTAGGAGGTACTGGTCCAGCAGTTATAAAATCTAGGTTAGTTTGCTGACTGGATTGTATCGTATCTTCAATTTTATCTTTTCCAATAAGTAGAGTCGACATTCCGTTTTTATTCTGAACATTGAAACCTTTGTGGATTTTTGGTTTCCGCATATCTAAATCAAGGATAATTACTTTCCGGCCTGAGAAGGCTATAATTCCGCCTAGATTTATTGCAACAAAGGTTTTTCCTTCACCAGAAATAGTCGAGGTTATTGCAATAATTTTTGGGCCGGATGATTCAGTAGATAGGAATTTCAAATTCGTTCTTAATGAACGAAAGGACTCAGCCAAAACAGATTTAGGCCTTTTGTCTACTACTAATTGACTAACAGGTATTTTATCTTTTACTTGCGGAACAATACCCAAAGTACCAACAGAGGCGTTGGTCAGTTTTACAATTTCATTTAATGAACCTATTGTGTTGTGACTCAGGTAACGAACTATTACAAGTAATACCGAGCAGAAAAAAGCAAATACTATAAAAATGATGTAGGTCATTTTTTTATTTGGTTCAACAGGCAAGTGATCAGGAGTAGCTCTTTCTAGTATTACACATTCCGGTACAATTCCGGCTTTTGCTATTGCGTATTCTGCTTTTTTCTCCAGTAGCAATGTATAGAACTTTTCATTTATCGCAAAAATTCGTTTGAGCCGTGTATATTTTAATTCTTGAAGAGGTAATCCACTAAAAGTGCTCTCAATTTCACTAATCTTTTGAGTAAGGCTAGTGATTCTACCCTTCAAATTCAATTCCATAGAAATGATACTTTCTGTAAGTAACTTCTTTTGAATGCGTACCTGATAATCTAAATTTTGGACTCTGCCACTGGATGCAGTGACCTCGTAAAGACTTTGTTCTTTTTCGATTTGAAGTTCTTGCACGTAAGCAATTTGTTGCATTAGATTATCTTCAAATTGGGTTCCTGTTAGAAATGGAATAAGTTCATGAACTTCTACTGAGTCATAGTTGCCAGAAGCTGCTCGTTTAACTTGTTTCAAGATTTCTTGTTCCAGTTGTTGTTTGATTAGTTCTTCTTCTAGATTGCCAAGACGATCAAGGTATACTCCCGTTAATTCAACGGATCCAGTCACTTTGTTACTTAATTTAAACTCTTGGATAGAAACTTCGGATTCTTTAAGTCTTCCATATACCTCAGAAATTTGGCTATCAATAAAATTAATAACTTGTGTTGAACTGTGGATTTTCCGGTCTAAATCGTAATCAATAAAACCAGTAGAAATAGCATTAGAAAGATCTGCAGCTTTTCTTGGGTTTTCGTCAATGAATGAAATGCTAATTGATTGCGCAGATTTACTTAAAATTCTAATATCCAGACTATTACTGTATTTATCCAGAATGCTAGAGTTATTATTAAGAACAAAAAACACATCGTTTGTAGATTCTGTTTCTTGATCATTTTGAATAATATCAAAATCTAGAATTTTTATAGAGAACGATAAGTAGGGCAGCTCTATAGGCTTATTTATTTGAAACTTCTGGAAATTAGAAGTTCCTACTGGTTCATCAATTGAAAGATGTATTTCATAGCTATTTGGAAAGTATACATAGTATTTATGCAGGAAGGCTTTAGAATTAATTATGTCATAATCCACAACATATGGGGAAGACATATACAATTCATAGTTTAACAGTTCGCCCTCATTAAAATATGAAATATCAAGAGGCAGTTCTTTGAAAATGGTTTTTAGAAACTCTTTAGATTTAATAACCTCTAAATCCGACATCATGTCCTGATTCTGATTTTTACCAAAATCTAGCTCTAGTAATTGGCTCGCTTGATTAGATTCTTTTAATTGTAAAATACTCGTGCTCTGGTACATCGGTTGATAATACCTCAGGTATAGGTATGCACTGCAGAAAGAAATAGATAGGAATAGTAAAATCCAAATTAGAGATTTTTGAGCCAAATGGATAAATAACCCAAGCTCAAATTCTTGACTAAATTTTGTCAGTCTTTCTTTGTATAAATCAAGACTTTCGTTTTGGTCCTCTCTAGTTTCCTGTATCATCTAATTACTTAAAGCTGATAAAGCTTGATATGTGGTAATTGTCAATAAAATTGTAGAAAGTAGACTTACAAATGGAGTGATTTCCCTAAGCACATTGGACGCAATTCTTTTTCGAGGTTCTACATAGATAATATCTTCTGTTTGTAGGAGCATATTTGCGTACTTAAGCCCTTCAATCGTGCTAAGATCGAACTCATATACTAGTGGATTATTTGGGTCGCCTGTTTTTCGAATCAATTTTACTTTTTGAGCCTTTCCAAATTCGGAAACACCTCCAGCAAGCGCGAGTGCTTCCATTAGTGTAGTGTTATTGTTATTTAACCCAATGACTGTCGCATTACCATAACTTCCTGGAAATACAAATACCCTTCTATTATTTACAAATAATTGAACAAAAGGATCGTTAAAAGAATACGCATATTTTTCTTGCAAATAGAGTTCGGCTTCCCTTACAGTTTTCCCTGCAATCTTTACATTTCCTAGAACAGGTAGCTTGCTCGTGCTGTCTCGTTCAACTAAGTAACTAAAAATAGCTATGTTTTGAACACCGCCCATCATTTGACCTCCTGCTTGTCCTTGGTTAGAAATATCAATTAGCTTAAACCCATCATTAGCATAGAGTCTAAAAAAGAACAGATCGTTAGGTTGAATAATATAGCCACTTGATCGGACAGTATCGATTGGTATATCAAACTTATAATCCTTTTCGGTTTTAAGCATTATACTCTGATTGATACAACTTGTAAAGCCAATGCTTGATAAAATAACTATAAGAAATAAATTGAGTTTTTTCATGTTCGATTTTTGACTGTACAAAGTTAACCAAATGAATAATCTTAGCTAAGTTCTATTGCTTGATTAACCTAGAATATAAGCCTTCCATATTTTTAACTAAAACGTGGTAGCTAAATTTATCAATAACCATAGATCGGCCAACACCCGACATCTCTTTCCTGAGTTCTTGATTATCAACTAATTTCAAGAGATTTGTAAAGAATAAACTCTCTTTTTCTATAGGACTCAAAAGAGCGCTTTTATTTGGGATAACCACATTCTTAATTCCACCAACTTCAGTACTTACGATTGGCTTTCCGGCGGCTTGCGCTTCTATTAAACTTACAGGTGTTCCTTCATTCAAACTCGTTAAACAAACAAGGTCAAGACCTGCCAATGCCCAATCAATTTCCTTAATCCAAGAGGTGAAAATAACATTGGCGCCTTTATACTCCTTCTCTTCGTAAGACAAATCTGCTGCTATACATTGCTCTTGAATGTCAGATTTAGACTCTCCATCACCGATTATTACAAATCGGACTGGAGTCTTAGAGTTTCTCTGGACATGTTGTGCTGCCTTAATAAACAATTGATGGTTTTTTATGGGCACCAATCGACCAATTATTCCAATTGCGAGTTCTTCGTCTCTTATATTAAATTTAGATCTGAAGGATCTTCTTTTTTCTTCACTGTTTTCGGTAAATTGTTCCAAATCAAAACCCAATGGAATAACTGATATTTTGTCAGCTGCAACAATTTTGTAAATATTGACGAGTTCATTTTTTTGCAATTCACTAATTGCTATTATAGCATTCGATTTTTTGGCTAAGTATCGCTCTACCGTTTTATAAATCCTTGCGATTATTGGATTGAAATAGCCGTGAAAAACATGCCCATGAAAAGTATGAACTATTATCGGTATTTTACAGGAGATAGCTGCCAGTCTGCCAATAGCACCAGCTTTTGAAGCATGAGTATGAACAATGTCAGGTTTAAATTCTCTAATTATTTTTTTAATTTCCCGATAAGCTTTCCAGTCCTTAATTGGATTCATGGATCGCCTCATTTCATAAATAATTTCGGGTTTTAGGCCTAAGTTATTAGCCATATACAAGGAGGATGCTTCTGACTCATCTTTATCTCCACCAATAAGTTTTGTCTCATATTTATCGGAAAGATATTTGGCTAAATAAGTGGCGTTATAGGTAGGCCCTCCAACGTTAAAACGGTTTAATATTCTAAGGACTTTAGTCATCGGGAAAACTTATACGTGCATGTATTTTATATACCAACGCTGGAAAATCATCAAATTCCAGATCGTTCCAGGGGCATTTCCCACATCATTTGATTGTAATTTTTTCAGCTGCTTTTCTACAGCGGGCCAATTAAACAAACCTTGTTCAACAATGTAGGATTGGCTAAAGTAGTCTGCAGTTATAAGATGGTTCAACTCTCCTTTTAACCAACTAGTTACAGGTATTTCAAACCCTTTTTTAGGTCGGTTATACAATCTTTCAGGTAGAATTGTTCTAAAGGAATCCTGAACAATTTTCTTTCTAATGTTCTGGTTGATTTTAAACTGTACGGGTATTTCAAAAGCAAAATTGACCAAGTTATGGTCCAGAAAAGGTGTGCGCACTTCTAAGCCATTAGCCATTGACATGTGATCTACTTTAAATAGCATATCGTTCGGTAACACCAATTGCATATCAGTATACAATGCTTCATTTAAGGTACCGTCCTTAGAAATACTTTTTAAAATACGCTCTTTTCGTTTTTTGTAATCATATGCGCCATCGGTTAGTCTGTGAATTTTTTCGACATCGGATTCGTGTAAAAGATAATTTGCCGTTTCTTCATTTCTAAAAGTTGCCCACTGCCAGTAGCGTTCTTTTGCAGAAAGTTTCATTCCCATCGCAAAACGCTGTAATTGCCTGTTAACATTCCAGATTTTACTATCTCTATTTTTAGGCAATGGATTCAGAAGTGGTGCTAGAGTAGCGGCTACTTTCTCTGAATTACCTGGATTTCTAGCTTTAAACTCTGCTGCATGTTTATTATATCCTGCAAACATTTCATCTGCACCGTCACCGCTCAAGGCAACTTTAATTTCTTTTCTAGTTTTTTTAGATAGAATAAACATGTTAATTGCACTAGAATCCGCAAAGGGTTCATCAATGTAATCTAGTGCCTCCTCAACATGATCTAATAAATCTTGGTTAGTTAATTTAAAGGTGGTATGATCCGTTTTAAACTTTTCGGCAACTTCTTCGGCATAATCAGTTTCATCAAAAAACGGATGATCCTCGAAACCAATTGAGAACGTTTTAAGTTTTGTTGAATACCTTGAAGCCAGCGCACAAATAACAGAACTATCTATACCTCCGCTTAAAAAGGCACCTAGAGGAACATCAGAAACCATTCTTCTTTGCACAGATTCCTTTAGCAACTCCATGAAATTGGTTTTTGCCGTCTCGTAAGAAAGTGGATTTAAATCTTCATGGGTGAACTTAGGCTTGGGAATAGAGTAGTAGTTAACGGGAGTTCTCTCTTCTTCCTGTAAGTCAAAAATAGTGTTGATTTTTAAATACTGACCAGGTTCCAGCTTGTGTACATTCTCAAATATGGTGTTTGGCGCGGGAATATAGTTGAGTTGTAAGTAATTAAATATGGAAACCTTGTCTAGCGACCTTTGCAGAGGATATTTAACTAATGCTTTTAACTCAGATGCAAACGCAAAGAAATTCTCTTGGAAGGTGAAGACTAGTGGTTTAATTCCTATTCGATCTCTCGCTATAAAGAGTGATTTTTCAACTTTGTCAAAAATTGCAAGTGCAAAAAAGCCGTTTATTTTTTCCAAACATTTTTCTTTTTCACTTATGTATAGTTGAAGTAAAACTTCGGTGTCTGAATTGGTTTTAAATATTACCCCTTTAGATTCAAGCATTTCACGGTAAACTTTATAATTATAAAATTCACCATTGAATACGATTACAAACCTTTCTGTAGGGTCAAACATAGGTTGATCTGCAGAATTATCGGTATCAATAATTGATAATCGTCTGTGGCCTAGCGCTATATTAAATTCAGAAAAATAGCCTTCAGCATCGGGCCCTCTTTTTTCAAGAGCACCCGTCGCAGCAGAGATAGTCTCTAAAACGGATTGGTCGCTATTCAGAGAAACGACGCCTGTTATTCCGCACATAGTATAAATTTCTTCACGTCGTGAAAGTAGAAAATGCTTTCTATACTATTCCTAATTATAGCTAAAAGTCACCAAAATTGGACAAAAAAAAAGCTTCAACCGATTAATTAGGTTGAAGCTTTTTAAAAATTAGTTCTATATTATATGTGAATTACTTCATCGTAAGCAGCAGCAGCTGCTTCCATAATTGCCTCACTCATGGTAGGGTGAGGATGAATAGTTTTGATAAGCTCGTGCCCTGTAGTTTCCAACTTTCTAATTGCTACTATTTCTGCAATGAGTTCAGTTACGTTATATCCAATCATATGGCCGCCTAACAATTCGCCGTATTTAGCATCAAAGATTAACTTTACAAAACCTTCGTTATGTCCAGCAGCACTTGCTTTTCCAGAAGCTGAGAAAGGAAATTTACCTACTTTCAATTCGTAACCAGCGTCTTTTGCTGCTTGTTCTGTATATCCTACAGAAGCTACTTCAGGAAAACAATAAGTACATCCAGGGATGTTATTGTAATCGATTGCTTCTGGGTTTAAACCTGCCATTTTCTCTACTGCCGTAATTCCTTCAGCAGAAGCAACGTGCGCTAAAGCTGGTCCAGGTACTATGTCTCCAATTGCCCAAACAGTAGGAAGATTAGTTTGGTAAAAATCGTTTACCAAAACTTTTCCTTTATCCGTTGCAATTCCAACTTCTTCTAATCCTATTTTAGCAAGATTGGTAGCAATACCAACTGCAGAAAGCACTAAATCACATTCGATTACTTCTTCGCCTTTTTTGGTTTTAACAGTAACCTTGCAACCAGTTCCTTTTGTATCAACAGATAGTACCTCTGAAGAGGTCATAACTTTCATTCCTGATTTCTTGAATGAACGCCCCAGTTGTTTTGAAATATCAATGTCTTCAACAGGAACAATTTCCGGCAGATATTCAATTAAAGTAACTTCAGTTCCCATGGTTTGGTAGAAGTACGCAAACTCAGACCCAATAGCACCAGAACCCACTACAACCAGTTTTTTAGGTTGTTTTGGTAATGTCATTGCTTCTCGGTAACCAATTATTTTTTTTCCGTCTTGCGGTAGATTAGGCAATTCTCTTGATCGAGCACCTGTAGCAATAATAATGTTCTTGGCAGAGTAAACAGTATCTTTTCCTTTGTCATCGGTAACAGTAAGTTCAGTTCCCGATTTTAGAATACCACTTCCCATGATAACTTCAATCTTGTTCTTTTTCATCAAGAACTGGATTCCGTTACTCATTTTTTCTGCAACACCTCTGCTTCGTTTAACAACTGCGCTAAAGTCTGCATTTGCATCTTTAACATTTATACCAAAATCCTCGGCATGAGAAAGGTAACTGAATACTTGAGCACTTTTTAACAGTGCTTTGGTAGGAATACAACCCCAGTTTAGGCAAATGCCTCCAAGTTCTTCACGTTCAACAATCGCCACTTTTTGGCCAAGTTGCGCTGCACGAATAGCAGCTACATAGCCACCTGGTCCGCTTCCCAATACAATAAGATCAAAATTCATATATCGTGTTTTTCTTTCGTTTTAATAAGGACTGCGAATTTATAAAATAACCTCTTCAACGATTGAGTATTCGTAATTTTCAGTATTACTTTATTCCTCTTTCCAATTTGACTTGCTCATAAGCCTCTTGAACTTTTTGGAATTTCTCTTTAGCAGCTTTCTGGTATTCCTCTCCTAGATTGGAAACCTTGTCCGGATGGTATTCAACAGCCAATTTTCGATATGCCTTTTTAACCTCTGCTTCGCTAGCAGTATTTTTAAGATTTAATACATCGTAATGTGTGGCTGAATCCACATAAAACATTGACTTTAAAGAATTAAAGTCAGCTGTGGAAAGTCGCAAGCCAACTGCTATTTGATGTAATAAGTTTAGCTCATTTTGATCAACAATACCATCGGCTTTAGCGATTCCAAATAAGTACTGCATAAGTTGAAGCCTCATAGGAGCTTCCATGTTCATTGCAATTTGAGCAGTTACTTGATTGATCGGAATTGCTTTGTCTAGAATATCTCTAAGAGCTATTAAGAGTTCTTTTGCATTTTGAGTTCCAAATTGGCCTATCAAAAACTGCTTTACATACTCTAGTTCGCTCTTTTTAACTTTACCATTTGCTTTCATTACCGCAGCACTCAGCACCAAAAGACTAACATTAAAATCGCCTCTACCTGATGGTTGTGCAGTTCCAGGTCCTAATCTATTTTCTTGAGACGCACCATCTAGCATACTTCCGATAGCAAAGCCCACTATTCCACCAATTGGACCTCCAAATGCCCAGCCTAGTCCGCCAGCTATCCATTTACTATAATTTGCCATTTTAGCTATTTATTTTGATTTTAAACTTACCAAGATCCTTGAGCACCTCCGCCGCCACAACCATCGATTCCTCCAGCGCTTCCTGAAAAATCACTCCAGCTTCCATGGCTTCCTTTACCAACAGAACCGCCTAAAAATAGATTAGTCCAAAACGGATGAGCACCTGAAGAATAGTTTCTTCTATTTTCGCTTCTTGTGCGTAAAACAATAAAAACAAGAATTATAACCAATAAAGGTAAAATTATCCAAAGGCTGATACCACGATCAGTTTTGCTCAAGTATTCGCTGGCTGAAGTTTCTTTTAGAGCTAGACTGTTTAAAGTTTGAATACTCTTTGATATTCCATTAGAGTAGTCGTTTTGAATAAATTCAGGCATCATTTCAAACTCAACAATCCTTGCTCCGATTTCCTTAGGCAGTAATTGCGACAATCCGCTACCAATTGCAATGAAAACATATTCTTGAGAATTACTTGTTTTTGGTTTCAATAGAAACACAATTCCGCTGTCTTTTCCATTTTCTTTTATGGCCCATTTCCGCCCAATTTCGATAGCCATTTGAGCTTTTTCGTATCCATTTAAATTAGGTACCACTGCAAGCATAATTTGAATGCCAGTACTTTTTGAAAACTGGATGAATTCAGATTCTAATTGATTTAGTTGTTTAGAGGTAAATGTATTTGGTGCTCCTTCGATAATATTAACGAAGCGAGATGGAGCTGGCTTTATCGGAATACCATCTTTATCAAAAACTTGAGTATTGGCGCTAAACAGCAAGCCTGGAGCTAACAGCAGTAAGAGAATTAACTTTTTCATCGTTTAGTTATTACCGAATGAAATATCATCACTCAATTCGTTGATGTCATCTGATTGATATGGAAAGAAATCATGCAATTGTTCACCAGCAGATCCAATCCCCTTAACTAGTCCGTTGCAAAACTCATCAGATTTAAACTCTTTAAGCATAATGGACTTTGTCTTGTCCCAAAAGTCGTCTGAAACCCTAGCATTAATTCCTGCATCACCAATGATAGCAAATCGTTGATCTTTTATTGCCAAATAAACCAGAACACCATTTCTTAAACGTGTTTTATTCATTTTCAGCATTGAGAATACTTGTGCTGCTCGATCTAAGGCGTCATCTTTACAGTGATTTTCTACATGTACACGTATTTCTCCAGAAGTATTGAGTTCTGCTTTTTCAATTGCAGCTACAATTTCATTACGTTCTTCTGAGTTAAAAAAGTTATCTGCGTTCATTGTTTGATTAAAGTTTACTATTGGAACTTCACTGCTTCTTTTGATTAATTCGAAATAGCTCTTCTACAAGACATAGAACTAAACCGGTATTTAATTTATTGGAAACATCGAAAAATAAGAATTATACGTTCCAGCAGAATTATTAAAACGCTTTCGTTTAAAAACAAAAAAAATGCCGATTGAATAATCAATCGGCATTTTTGTGTTAATCAATCAATTCTACACTTCGCTTAACAAAGCTGGTAAGGTCTTTTCCAGTCAGAAGACCTTGAGACAGCTTAGCTAAATCAGCAGCTTGTTTAGCCAATTTTGACTTCTTTTCGGAATCTTGTTCCATAAGAATCTTACTAGTAAGTGGGTGATTGGCGTTTACTACCAAGTTATACATGTCAGGCATATTTCCCATACCCATCATTCCACCGCCACCTGCAGCACTTTGTTCTTTCATTCGACGCATAAACTCACTTTGAGTAATTAGCATTGGACTATCGTTTTCGCTCAAGTTTTCGACAACAACTGTGTAGGCAGCTTTATCAATTATGCTTTCAATTACTTCTTTTAAGTCTTTTTCTTGATCTTCTGATAAATTGTGTTTTGCAACTTCTTCTTTAGCCACTAATTTGTCAATGGTATCAGAATCTACACGTGCAAAAGTTACATTTTCTACTTTAGATTCTAACATTTGAACAATGTGAGAAGATAAAGGGCTCGCCATTTCAACTACTTGGTAGCCTTTGTTTTGAGCTGCGTCGATATACGAATGTTGTTCATTGATGTCAGAAGCATAAAGAATTACAATCTTCCCATCTTTATCGGTTTGCTTTTCTTTGATTTCTTCTTTGAATTCTTCAATGGTTTTGTAAGCACCTTCGGTATTTTTTAATAAATAAATACCCTGAGCTTTCTCCATGAATTTTTCTTCGGTAAGCATTCCGTATTCCATGAAAATCTTTACATCATCCCATTTTTGCTCAAAATCTGCTCGATCTTTTTTGAACATTGAAGAAAGCTTATCGGCTACTTTTTTAGTAATGTGACCGCTAATTTTCTTCACATTCCCGTCAGACTGCAAGTATGATCTAGAAACATTTAATGGAATATCTGGAGAATCAATTACACCGTGTAATAACGTCAAGAATTCAGGAACTATATCCTCTACAGAATCAGTAATAAATACCTGATTTGAATACAATTGAATTTTATTCTTCTGCAATTGCAAGTTGTTTGCATTTCCAAGTTTTGGGAAATACAAGATTCCTGTCAAATTGAATGGAAAATCTACATTCAAGTGAATATTGAACAAAGGCTCTTCAAAAGTCGAAGGATATAACTCACGATAGAAGTTATTGTAATCTTCAGTTTTTAAATCTGCTGGTTTTTTATTCCAGGCAGGATTTGGATTGTTGATTACATTCTCAACTATTGAATCAATTTTCTTAGGATTCTCTTTTTCGTCTTTGGCCCCAGAAGGGTCATCAATACTTTCGGTTTTAGTTCCAAACTTTATTTCTACAGGTAAAAATTTACAGTATTTGTTCAGAATACCAGTAATTCTTTGTTCTGCCAAAAATTCGCTAGAATCCTCTGCAATGTGCAAGGTGATTTTAGTACCTCTAGTTTCCTTCTTAGATTTTTTGATTTTGAATTCAGTATCACCCTTACATTCCCAAAGGACTGCTGGTTCGTCTTTAAACGATTTAGTTTCAACAGATACTTTGTCTGATACCATGAAAGCAGAGTAGAAGCCTAACCCAAAATGACCGATTATTTGCTCTGCCTGACCTTCGTATTTTTTTACAAATTCTTCTGCTCCAGAAAACGCTACTTGATTCAGGTACTTCTTTACTTCTTCTTCGGTCATACCTAGACCATGATCCTCAATGATTATAGTTTTTTCTTTTTCATCAAAAGAAACCTCGATTTTAATATCGCCTAATTCTTCTTTGAATTCGCCAATCTTTTGAAGGGTCTTTAGTTTTTGGGTTGCATCAACTGCATTCGAAACCAATTCACGAAGAAATATTTCATGATCAGAATACAAGAATTTTTTAATAATGGGGAAAATGTTATCCGCTTGAACGTTAATCTTTCCTGTTGCCATTTTTTCAGTTATTTAGGGTTATTCAATTTGATTTTATACTGATTTAGCTGTTTTCAATGCATGTGCCAACGGCTAAAGACTGCCAAACTGACAAAAACTACATTTTTGGTTATTTATAGGATGAAATTTTAAATCTATTTTTTATCGAGATAGGGTCCTTCAATCTTAATCGAAGACAACTATAACCCAAAGGGATTACCTGCAGTCGATGCTGATCCATGTACTGCTAAGTTTGATACAATTAAGGCTAATAAAGTCAATTCAATTTTCATCGAATAAAATTTTATTTCTTGGTTTTGACTAAGGAACTTGGGAGCTAATACAATTGTCAAATCATTTAAAGTATGCTCTCATATATTCTCGTTTTGTAGCATGTTTGTAGGATGAAAAGATTACTTCTCCTTAGCAATTCATCTATTCCTTCAGAGCCCTATTTTAATTGGGGAAAACCATTCGTTAAGTCCTTTTTAGGAAGCGAAAAAATTAAGGTGCTATTCATACCCTATGCTGGTGTAACAATGTCGTATGATGAATATACTAAGACCGTCTCGGATGTTTTTTCGGCCATAGGACATGAAATAGTAGGTATACATGAATATGCAGACCCTAAAAAGGCCATTGAAGAGTGTGAAGCTTTAGCCGTAGGAGGTGGTAATACTTTTAGATTATTTCAGCAACTTCAGGAGTTGGATTTGATGGATACCATGAATAATCAAATAAATGCAGGAACGCCTTATATGGGATGGAGCGCTGGAAGCAATACAACTTGTCCCAATTTATTTACCACTAATGACATGCCTATCGTGCAACCGCAGAGTTTTAATGGATTAGGACAAATACCTTTTCAGTTGAATGTACATTATAGTAATGCTAGCATTGCGGGACATGGAGGTGAAACTAGAGATACACGTCTAAAAGAATTTAAGGTATTACATCCTGATACCAATTTGATAGGGCTTAGAGAATGTTCGTTAATTGAAATTAAAGGCGATCGGTATTTTCTGAAGGGAAGAGGTAATACGATGAAACTGTTCCGAAATGATGGAAATCATGAAGAAATAGGAGAAGGGGAGTTCAATCCTAATGCTTGGGTTTAATTAGCTTCTCTGGGGTCTCGAGTTTCGTATTGCCAAATATAGGTTCCAACAGATTCTCCGTTTTTAAAATAATAAGTTCCTCCCCAATCGTATGAAATACGCTTATACTCGGAACCCATTTTTTCTTTAACGACAATACGTTTAGTGATTTTTTTTCGCTCTTCTTGTTTCTCTGTTTCTGTTACTCCCTCTGGGTATGCATTTCCTAATTCGTTTTGATATTTCTTCTTGTCGGTTCTTTCATTTCCACTAATGTTCTGAGTCTCAAATTTGGCTTGAGGTCTTGGTTTATTTGATTTTAAAGCTAACAGGATCATTCTCAAACGAATTTGTTGTTCTAATGCATCGTGAATTGCTTGCTTTATTTCTGAATTGGTAGGATCGATTTTAACACCTTCCTTGAATTTTTCAATTGCCTGATCATATTTACCACCTGAAAATAAATCGAAGCCTTCATCTAGAATGCGTTCGACTTCTTTTGCTTTTTTAAGTTCAGCCTCTTTATTAGAGGAATTACGAGCCTCAATTACTGCCAAATCATCCAATTGAGATTGAATAGCTATTAACCCATTTTCTGCTGTAGCATTGCTTGCGTCTAGCGATAGAACCTTATCGTATTTACTTTTAGCGAGCTGATAATCACGCTTAATAACCAAAGATTTTGCTTCATTTAAATAGCCCGCGATTTCTTCTTGACGTTGCCGAGCATTCATTTTATTTCGTTTGTCTTCTTCTGATTTTATCAAATTAGTTACATCACTAATTTTGGTTTTGGCCAATGAGTTTTTCGGATCCATTTCAATTACTTTCCGGAATGCTTCAATAGCATCAGCATAGTTTTTATTGGCAACCATTTGATCTCCAATTGCAAGTTGACTTGTCACTTTTTGCATAAACTCTTTATTAGCAGCCTCATTAGCAAGCTTTTCTCTGCCAGCTTTATCAGCCGCTTCTTTTGCCAGCTGTTCTTTATTTTGATTGGCAATTTTTGAGTCTAACTCGGTAATTTTAGACGTAGCCAAACTGTTTGTATTATCAATAACCAATACCTCTTGATATTTAGCTTTAGCTTCAGCATAGTTTTTTTGAAGGACTAATTCATCTGCTTTTGTAACAAGGTTCTGAATCTGTTGCTCTTTAGCAGCTTTTTTCTGGGCTATTGCACCTGCCTCTAAAGCAGCGGCTTCTTTTTCTTTCAGGGCATTAGCTGCAGCTTCTTTTGCCAGCTGTTCTTTATTTTGATTGGCAATTTTTGAGTCTATATCAGCAATTTTAGACATGGCGAGGCTATTCGTATTGTCAATAACCAATACCTCTTGATATTTAGCTTTAGCTTCAGTATAGTTTTTTTGAATCGCTAACTCATCTGCTTGTGTAATAAGGTTCTGAATTTGTTGCTCTTTAGCAGCTTTTTTCTGCGCTATAGCAGCTGCTTCTATAGTAGCAGCTTCTTTTTCTTTCAAGGCATTCGCAGCAGCTTCTTTTGCTCGTTTTTCATCATCTAGCTTAGCGAGTTTTAAATCAATGTTGCTAATTTTAGATTTAGCACCGGAGTTATTTGGGTCTAGGGTAAGAACTTCATTGTACTTAGATTTTGCAGCATTAAAATCTGAAGCTAATTCCAGTTCTTCTCCTTGACTCATTATTGAATTGATTTTAGCAATGCGATCGGCTGAGGCTTGGGCCGATTCCGCTGCTGCAAGTTCTTCTGCTTGATCAACCGCTAAGGCCTTAGCAGCATTTTCTGCATCTAACTTTTTACTTTTTGTTGCTGAAATTCTTGAAGTTATCTCTGAATTTGAAGGGTCAAGTTCTAAAGCGGAATTAAAACTAGTCATGGCAGCGTCAAAATTATTCTCTGTCAAGGATTGGTTGCCTTCCGTTAATAGAGCCTCAACTTGTTTTCTTGTTTCTTCCTGTTTTGCTTGACTTTCTGCTGCCTTTGCTGCTTTATCTTTTGCAAGAGATTCTTGCTCTTTTAGAGTTTTTAGTTCTGCCAGCTTTACATTAGCTGCCGCGTTATTGGGATCGATAGTTACTACTTCGTTAAAGGCAATTTCTGCATTTGAAAAATCTTTATTTGCCAAAGCATCTATCCCAGAGCTAAGAAGCCCAGCAATTTTAGCTTCTTTTTCTTTAGTTGCTTTTTCTTCAGCTGCAGCTGTTTCAGCATTCAGCTGTTTTTCTGCTTCAAATGCTTTCTGAGCAGTTTCAATTTCCGATTTTGCAGATAGTGCGGTTTCACTTGTATTGTCAATGTTTAGTGCATTTTGAATTTTAGTCAATGCAATAGAGTAGTTCTTTTGACTTGCTTCTTGCTTGGCAACGGCAATCAGTTGGTTAACTTGTTGCTCTTTAGCACTTTTTTCTTTTGCTTCTTTTTCTGCTGAGGCTGCCGCTTCAGCCTCAACTAATTGTGCTTGAATTTTTCCTTCTAGTTCTGATTTGAGTGCTGCTCCTTCCTTATTATCTGGAAATATTACTAGTGCCTTTGAGACAACTGCCATGGCTCCATTGTAATCGCTTGTGCTTGTTTTTTGGTTGGCTTCAGTAATTAGTTCATCGAATTTCTTTTGTTTTTCAGCAGCAGCAAAAGCGGCCATTTCTTGTTCTTGTTTTTCCTTCTCTTTAATGGCTAGCGCAGCTAATTTAGCATTCACTGTATTTTTACCAGCTTTGTTTGTTGCAAGAGCATCATTATATTTTAACCCTGCGTTTACAAAATCTTCCACGGCTAATGCAGCATCACCTTCTTTAATTAATGAATTGAACTTTTCTATTGCAACAGCTTGTTCTTTAGCAGACCTTCCTTTTTTTGCCTCTTCGATTAATGATTTTACTTTGTTGTCTGTAGGCAGAATAATAGCAGCTTCATTGAATTTAGCAATTGCCAGGTCGAATTCTTGAGAAATAAGTAATTCCTCTCCTTCTTTGATTTTCGCTTTGAATTCAGCTTGAACTGCACCTTGCTTCTTTTGTTCTTTTAAATTTTTTGCTTCAGTTATTAATTCAGTGGTTTTGTTTTCAGTCGGCAATATTTTGTGTGCGGCTTCAAAGGATACTATTGCTTCGTTAAATTTCTCTTCTTTTAGTAGTACTTCACCTTTTTTTAGTTCTACTTCATATTGCTCACTGATTTCAGAATTTGCTTTTTGCTTTTTCAGTTTTTCAATTTCAAGCAGCATATTATTCGGATGATTTTCTGTTGTAATTATTTTTTTTGCTTCATTGTACTTCGCAATAGCTTGGTCAAAGTCTTCCGTCTTCACTAATGCATCAGCTTCTTTTACAAGTGCATCATACTGCGCTCTAATTATACCGTTTGCTTGAGCTTTTTTACGTGTATCGGCTGCCGTAATCATGGTTTTAGGATGGGTCTCGTGCGGCATTAATGACAATGCTTCTTGATACTTCCCTTTGGCTGCATCAAATTCCTCACTCTCCAGCAAGCCGTCGGCATCTTTTACTAAAGCATCATATTGCTTTTTTAGGTCGGCTTGCGCAGCGGAAACCTTTAATTCCTCACACTCCTTGATTTTAGTTTTCGGATAGGTTTCATGCGGTAAAACACCCATAGCTGCTGCATATTTCTCTTTTGCAGCATCAAATTGACTGTCTTTCAGAAATTCGTCAGCCTCGGAAACTAGAGCTTCATATTTTGCTTTTGTAGCCTGTTCTTCATTTTGTTTTTTAAGGGTTTCAGCTTCTGTGATTTTTGATTTTGGTGCAGGATCGGTAGGTTTTATTTTCTGTGCATCCTTATAGATTGCAATAGCTTGATCAAAAGATTTGGCATCAAGCAAAACATCTGCCTTTGACATGGTTGCATCAAACTCTATCTGAATTTTTTCTTGTTCAGCTTTTGCATTCGCATTAGCTTGAATTTTTTTCGCAGTTTCTATTCTGGCATTTGCAATAGGATCAGATGGCTTTAAAGATTTTGCTTTTTGATAAGCGACAATTGCTTTATCAAAAGCATTGTCTTTCAATGCTGCATCTCCCTCATCGAGTGCATTTTTAAAATCTGCTTCTAATTTCTTTATTGCCTCGGCCTTAGCTTGCTGCTCTTCCAATTTTGCCTGAAGTTTTTTAGCCTCTACAATCTGATCGGTAGGGTAGGCCATTTCGGGATCTATATTTTTCGCCTTTAGATACTCGGGAATAGATTCTGAGTATTTTTTTAAATCAAACAGTTCATCTGCGACAGCAATTGCTGCGTTATACTCCGCTTCAATTTTTGCTTGTTTTTCGGCTTCTTCTGCTTTTCCTTTTTCTTGTTTAGTTAAAACGATTTGCTCCGCTGGATACGTTTCGAGTGGACCCCATTTTTTAGCTTCAGTAAAAGCTTCAATGGCATCATCGTATTTTTTTGATCTTAAATAGGCATCTCCTTTGCGAATACTTACTTCATAATTCACCTTATACTTATCTTCATTTTTAGATGCTTTGGCGGCTGCTTTTTTCTTTTCTTCTTCAGCTTTTAATTCTGCTTCAATAGCATCTAAGATATCAACCTGTGCAACAGCACTTTGCCCTATTAATAAGGTAATCAGGAAGATACTTAAGTATACTATTTTGGAAAAAAGGCTTAACATTTAGCTTATCAAAGTCTTAAAAAAGTCAGAAAAGCGAATATAGTAATTTCAGTGTATGGCTTGCAGCTCTCTGTGTTGATGTTTGTTATGGTTCATTAAAAAAACACGAATTCGTGCCAGTAATAAACACGGATCGATCTTATCGGAAATCCGCCATTTTTAATGCAGTAATGGCAGCTTCGTCGCCTTTGTTTCCGTGTTTTCCTCCAGATCTAGCTCGACTTTGTTCAATGTTATTATCTGTAAGAACACAAAAAATCACAGGTTTATTGTAATTCAGTCCGACATCCTTTATGCCTTGCGCTGCGGCTTCACAGACGAAAGTAAAGTGTTCTGTTTCGCCTCGAATAACGCTACCTACACAAATAACTGCATCATAGTTTTTGTCTTCTAAACAAAACTGCGCTCCCAGCGGCAACTCATAGGTTCCTGGAACATATTTTACATCAATGTTTTTTTCATTGACGCCATGTTTCACTAAGGTATTATAAGCGCCTTTAGCAAGTGCAGAGGTGATTTCTGCGTTCCATTCAGCGATTAGAATTGCCATTTTAAAGTCCTTTCCGCTCGGAACCTTACTTGCGTCGTAATCTGATAAATTATTATTTATTGTGGCCATATTTTCAAAAAAAAATCCCAATCTGAAGTTTCAGATCGGGATCAAAATTATAATATCTTATTAGCTAGTTTAGTTATTCTCTGCCAAAGTTTTGGCTTTGTAATAATATTTTTCAACTGAACGGCCTTCGCTAGACTCAGGATAATAATCCATAATGGTCTTGTAAGCGTCTTTTGCTTTATTGTAGTTTCCAATTGACTCAAAAGCTTTTCCAGCTTTCATCAAATAAATAGGAGTACTAAATTCATTTTTGTTAAGGTTAGCAGCTTTCATATATGCACTAGCTGCAGCATCAACATCGCCAAGCTCTGTTTGTGCATCTCCAATTGCTCCTTGGGCAATTGATGAAACAATCATATCTCCACTTGAGAAAGAAGAAAGATTTTCTATTGCTGCGTCATAATCACCCTGCTTCAGGTAAATAAGACCAATATAATAATCAGCTAATGCTCCAGCTTTGGTTGCACCGTATTGATCTCTAACATCTTCTAGACCTAAGAAGTTACCATCGCCGTAAAGTGCTTTGTCTAAGGAATCCATTTGAAAGTATTGTTGCGCTTTCCAAATTTCTAAGCTTGCTTCCTGCTCTAAAGGTTCTAGGTATAGTTTAGTATATCCAAAAAATAAAGCAACTATTACTACAATAGCTCCAATACCTAATGAAAGCGATTTTTTATTGTCTTCAATAAATTGCTCAGTTTTGTTAATACTTCCGCCTATGTCAACGATTACTTCGTCTTGGTCTTGATGCTTATTTTTTGCCATTATATTCCTTAAAATGAGCGGCAAATATACTTTTTTTAGCAATCCGAAAATTGAGTTTAATCAACTTGCATTTCATTTAGTAAACAAAGTAATGTTTACTGAAATCTAAAGTCGATTGAGCTACTTTTGGACGAAAGAATTTCCAGTGATTTTAAATGAACTTTCCCTTATAAATTTCAAAAATTATTCAGAGGCCTCTATTGAAGTTTGCAGCAAGGTGAATTGTTTTGTAGGTAATAATGGTCAAGGTAAAACTAATGTTTTAGACGCGATATATTATCTGGCCTTTTGTAAAAGTTATTTCAATCCTATCGACAGCCAAAACATAAAGCACGATGATGAATTCTTTGTTGTTCAAGGAGGATTTGATCGAGAAGGTAAGTCAGAAAAAATTTTTTGCGGACTTAAGCGCGGCCAGAAAAAGCAATTTAAAAGGAATAAAAAAGAATACACAAAACTTTCCGAACATATAGGACTGATCCCATTGGTAATGGTTTCGCCATCGGATAGTGAGTTAATTCTAGGCGGATCAGAAACACGTCGTAAGTTTATTGACGGAGTGATTGCTCAATTTAATCCGGTTTATTTGGACAATCTATTAAATTACCAAAAGTCAATTACTCAAAGAAATGCCTTGCTAAAGTCTTTTTCGGAAAATAGATATTTTGATGAAGACTCCTTAATGATTTGGGATCATAAATTGGCTCAATACGGTGAACCTGTTTTTAAAGAACGAAATGCTTTTTTGGAGGAGTTTATTCCAATATTTCAAGAATATTATGGATTGATAGCACCAGAAAATGAAACTGTGGGCCTTCAATACGTTACAAAGCTGCATGAAGGTACGTTCTTAGACTTGTTGTTGGAAAACAGGCAAAAGGATAGAGCGATTCGATACAGTTCTACAGGAATTCACAAAGATGATTTGGTATTCGAGTTGGGCAATCACCCTATGAAACGATTTGGTTCTCAAGGCCAACAAAAATCATATTTATTGGCATTGAAGTTGGCTCAATTCGAATATGTAAAACGAAAGAAAACCACTAAGCCGATGATTTTGCTTGATGACGTTTTTGACAAACTTGATGAGAATAGGGTAGAAGCATTGATTAAATTAGTGAGTGACCCAGAGTTTGGTCAAATATTTATTACCGACACTAGTCAGGAAAGGATAGAGCCTATTCTAAAGAAAATTGGTAAAGAGTATCGACTTTACAATGTAAACGAAGGTGCAGTGGAACTGATATGAGCGAAAAAAACGAACATACATTAAAGCAGTTACTCAATCAAATGTTGGATAAATACAAGTTGTCTGAGAAATTGGATGAGGTAGATTTAGAATCGCATTGGGAAGAATTGATGGGAACAATGATTTACAAGCATACTATTCAATTAAAAGTACAGAACAAAAAGCTTTACATACAACTAGACTCGCCTGTAATAAGACAAGAGTTGATTTATGGAAAAACTTTGATTATTCAAAAAGTGAATAATTTTGTTGGTAAAGAGCTGATTACGGATGTTGTTTTTAGGTAGCTAGAAACCTCACTTTAGTTCAACCTTCTGTGTTAAGCATATTGTTTTCTGGATTGTATGAGAGATTGAGGCAGCACTAAAAAACTTACAACGTATTTAGGATTTCTGCTCTCATTACTTTGAGTTCTTTAATTACAGTACTATCAACTTTATTCATTCTGTTTGTTTCTAACCAGCTTTGAACGTACTCGTGGTAGTTAATTGCATAAAACGCCAGAAGTAATAGCGCAATTGGAGACAAAACAGCCAATAACCAATGAATATTTGATAGGACAATAATTAAGATTAGGGCAATCAATGAATTGGTTGCTAGCAATATTCCGAATCTAATTGAGTTTTGAAAAGTAACTTGCTTTATTTTCTCGTCAACTATCTTTTTCGCGAATAGAAATTGAAATATATTTAAAAGCACACCAATGGTGTATAAGGGGAAACCTAATAGTGCCAAAAAGAATCCTAGCATTCCATTAGGAGTATTTCCTTTTATTGAAGCATCTGAAATAGTATATTGTTCCAGTGCAGAAAAATAAGTTTTGGTTTTTTCTTCTAGTTCTTTTTTTAATTCGATGGTCGACTCGTTTATTGAATTGGCCAATCTTTTTTCCATGTCAAAACGAACATTACCCTTCTTTCTCCAAGGAATAATACGACTTGGCATATCGTTTCTTTTCAGGATTACAATTTTCTCAAAAAGTTCGTCGTCTTCCTTATTATCAATATGTACATAAAGCTCCTTCATTGCGAAATGAATATCGTTGGTCAATTTGGCCAATGCCTTATTTTCATTCTCGAGATAAAGTTGTTTGTAATCGCTTAATAAAATCCCCTCTCCAACATTTACCATGATTTCAGTCCTAAATTCTTTAGGATAGGTGTAGTTGTTTAGCATAGGAAGTAACTGAAGATCCAATTCCCAACCGTGCTTTAAAACAGCACCAAAAGCCATGCGAGCGGTTCCTCTTTTTAAGCTTCGTATTCTTTTTTCTTGGACACAATCTCCTTCAGGAAAAATTAGAATATTCTGCTTTTTAGCTAATAGATCGTAGGTCTGTTGAAAACTTCCCTCGTTCTTTTTTACATTATCAATTCCATCTCTAATTCGAAACATTGGAATCTGGCCCATATTCCATAGCAACCAATGTTTTAGTGGAGTATTAAATATATCTCCTCGAACAATAAAATATATTCGTGGCAATATTATCGTTGGAAAAACTATTGGATCAATGAAAGCATTGTTGTGGTTACTCACAATTATCGTAGGTCTTTTTAGATCGAAATCCTTGTAATTTACAAAGAAGTGCTTGAAGAAAACTCGATACATGAATGCGGAAACAAACCAAATAGGGCGATATAACATGTGCTTATTTATAAATTTTCGGACAAATGTAAAATAATTGGATTCTAGTAAGATTTTGAAAAATCGAAAATCCTATTTTTGCAGTTCATGGAAAAGTTATCAGTTGAATTTATGGGTCTCATACTTTATGAGCCGATTACGTATTTGTCGAATATAGTTTTGGCTATGTTCAGTTTGTTCTGGTATACCAGATTAAAAAGAGAAAACAGTGGCGATAGTATGAGTCAATCTTTCTCTCGATACTTCTTATTCATGGGTTTTGCTCCATTAATTTCTGGTCAGGCTCATTTGTTCAACTATTATATAGACCATAATTTCTTTCACGTTCTCGGTTGGTCGAATATTGCAATTGCTTCCTATTATTTTCAACGGGGATCAGCAATGGATTTTTCGGTAGAAGTAAAAGATAAGTTGAACTGGATTTTTATTGTTTTACTTATAGCAACGATTTCTACATTTCTACTCCACCAGTTTTTTGGAGATATAGATTTAGATAAAACTACAATTGGTGTGCCTGGTTTTGCGGCTGTAAGTATCTTTACTGGAATTAGTTACGTTGGATTCATTGTTCCCTTAAACTATATAAAGTTACAGCGGGATAAAAATGCCGGTTCAGGTCTTATTTTACTAGGTATAGTTCTTACGATAGGTACACTGGTGGTGCATTCTAAGAAATTTTCATTGGGTCCGCACCTCAATTATAATGTGCTTGCTCATATAATTCTGATTTTTTGTTACTATCTCTACTATTTAGGAATGCGTAAAAAAATCAGGGGACATGAAGACACTGATTGATGACGTAATTATCCATTACGAAAATTACATTCACCCGAATTTTCCGTCAAAAAAGGTGACTTATTCCGATTACGAACGCGAGATTCATGCGGTGAAATCGTTTTCATTTCTAGAATTTAAAGAAATAGGAAGGTCAATCGAAAGTCGACTAATTCATTCAATTAAATTTGGATTTGGCCACCGAAAAATTCTTATTTGGACACAAATGCATGGCAATGAGGCTAGTGGAACCCGCGCCTTGTTTGATGTCTTTAATGGTTTAAGCGATAATGAAGACTTGAAAAATTTGCTTTCCACTGAATTGCAAATTTTGTTTGTACCCATATTGAATCCAGATGGAGCAGAACGCTATCAGCGAAGAAACGCATTAGACATAGATCCTAACCGAGATGCTAAAAAACAGGAATCTCCTGAGATTCAGGCTTTGTTTAGAGTAATTGAAGATTTTCAGCCAGATTGGTGTTTTAATATGCACGATCAACGCAATATTTTCAATGTCTCTGGAACAGACTGTCCAGCGACGATTTCATTTCTTTCTCCAGCTACAGCTTCCAACGAAATATTAACGGATCAACAAAAAGAGGCTATGCAATTAATTGATTGTATTTCTAGTAATCTAACCTCTACAAAAGACATCGGAATTGCTCGGTTTTCTCATGAGTTTTATCCTACAGCTACTGGAGATAATATTCAAGCAATGGGACACAGAACTGTTCTTATTGAATCGGGAGGATATAGAAATGATCCAGATCGACTCGTTGCGAGAAAACTAGTTTTTGAAGCCCTATTTAGATCCTTCTTTTTTATTGCTAAGGATCAATGGAAAAGTGGCAGCATAAAGAATTATTTGGAGATACCTATGAACGATACTAAGTTGTTCGATTTACTGATCCGAAATGTTCAATTAACTCCAAATTCAGTAATAAGAGCAGATATAGGTATTGAAATAACTGAAAGTTACGATAAGTCATTATCTCAAATACTTTATAAATCCACAGTAAAAGATATAGGAGATTTATCTTCTTACTTCGGATATAGTGAGGTTGATGGAAGCAATGGCCACATTACAAAGCAAGTTAGATTAAATCAAAAAGCAGATTTCGATATAATATTTGAAAAATTGGCAACAAAAAATTCAACCATTTTTGTTCGTAACGGTTATAAGCAGTAATGGAAGATAAGAAGAATTTTCAAAACCCAATTGACGAAGATCACATTACTGAGAATCCGAGTGGATTGGAGTACCCGCATCACAGAGGCAGTGCAATTGTTAAGGCTGAAGATAAAGGTAAAATAAAAGGTCGCGCACTTGCTGCTATGGAACAGCAGACCACGCGCCAAATGGATCAAATTCAAGAGCAAATTGAATTATTGGCCAAACAAGCGAAAAAATTAAAAAGTAGGGTAGAGATTAGCGAAACTATTTACCAGGCAAAAATGAGTTTTGAGCCTTTGGTGGGACACGATTACTATTTGTACGAAACCGACGAACATAATTTCCTTCTTTCCTTACTTTCGCCCGAAGATTGGGGTAAAAGACTACCGAATATTTACAAAGCAAAAGTTTCGCTTTTGGCCGATCATACTTGGGATGTTTTAGACTTAAACGAAGCTAATATTTAACAACTTTCGAATATCAGTAAAGCTTAAATTCGCAATGTGCGATTAGTTACGATTCTTCTATTTATCATTTTTACTGTTCACTTCGCGGTAGGTCAAGAATTTGATCATTCTACTACAGATCAAATTGCAGAATTTGAGAAAAAAGCATTCAAATCTTCGGTAGCAAATAATTTAACCAACCTAAATACTCCGATTTATCGCAAGTATTTTGACGTTACCAAACAAACTATAGATGTTCAGGTAACTCCGGGTATCCGATTTATAGAAGGAGTAGTTACAACAGAGTTTGAAGTCCTAGAGGCGGGCTATTCGGAAATTACCTTGAACTGTCACGATTCACTTAGAGTAAGTTCTGCAAAACTGGGTGGAAACGCAGTGAACTATTCACAAGAAAACGATTTACTAAATATTAAAATTGAAAACGTTTTTGAGATTAATAAAAAGTACATTTTAGAATTGAAATATGGCGGTATTCCCCCGCAAACTAGAGCATTTAGTACAGATACCAATATTTATGGCGATAGCGCTTTGTGGACTCTTTCAGAGCCTTATGGTGCAAAAGATTGGTGGCCGTGTAAACAAGATTTGCAAGATAAAATAGAGGACTTAGAATTAAGTGTAACGGTGCCCAAAAAGTACAAAGTTGCCGCTAATGGTCTCTTGCAATCGATTGATCCTATTGGCACAGCGCAACTTAAATATACTTGGAAACATCAATATCCAATTGTTACTTATTTGGTTGCTTTTGCGGTTGCCGATTACGTGGTGGTAAATGAGCAGTTGCAATTGGAAGAAGGCCCTTTAAACTTTGTCAATTACATTTATCCTCAAGATACTGCGGAAGCACTTGCTGATCTTAAAGACTTTAAGAATACCATGAATTTGTTTGAAAAGTTGTTTGGTCCATATCCATTTAGAAACGAACAATACGGTCATGCACAATTTGGTTGGGGTGGAGGAATGGAGCATCAAACTATGAGCTTTATGGTAAACTTTAAGCACGGTTTAGTCGCACATGAATTGGCGCATCAATGGTTTGGCGATTTGGTTACTTGTGGCACTTGGAAAGACCTGTGGTTGAATGAAAGTTTTGCTACGTATTCCGATGGATTGACCTATGATTTTTTATTTAATGAGGGAGCTTGGGAAAATTGGAAAAACATAAATATTGATGCAATTACTAGAGCTGGAGAGGGCAGCGTTAATATTCCCGATACTAGCGATGTAGATCGAATGTTTAATGCTAGACTTACCTACAGAAAAGGTGCGTATTTGTTGCATATGTTGCGCTATAAAATGGGAGACGATGCATTTTTTAAAGCAATTCGAGATTATTTGCAGGATGAAAAACACAACTATGGATTTGCCCGGACTAACGATTTAATTTGGCATTTAAAGGCCAATGGAGGATATAAGATTGATGAGTTTTTCAACGATTGGTTTTATGCACAAGGTTTTCCTACCTATGAATTGCAATGGCATCAAACTGAGCAAGGAAAACTGCATTTGGTATTGAATCAAGAGCAAAGCTATATTTGGGAAGGAGTGTTTTTTGATATGGAAGTACCCATTCGAATTTTAGACGATGCTACGGATACAACCATCGTATTTGACCACACAGAGAGCGGACAAGAAAAGATATTGGATTGGGAGTTGCCCGTTAGAGTGGTGTTTTTAGATCCCGATCGTTGGGTATTAAAAAGTAAAGAAAGTAAGGTGACCAATTTGGATTATGAAAATGAGGAAGTAGCTTACAAAATTGCACCAAATCCTTTGCAGAACCAGCTGAATCTTAGATTTTCGAAAGCGATTTTACCAGAATTGGATGTAACGATTTACGATCTTATGGGAAATATTGTTTTCCAAGAAAAGGTAATTACAGGCCTATCGGATAAGAGCTTAACTATAAACACAGCATCACTTGCTAATGGTGCTTATACGCTGACCATTCAAGATTACTGGAAAAGGACCAGTCTGAAGTTTATTAAGGCAAAGGGAAATTGATAAAGACACAGTTATAGTAGACTGAGCAGCGTGGAAGGATATCATATATAATCAATCCCCACTCTCGCTTTTGGAGTAAGTTGACCATAAAAGAATCAGTAGCATTGCAATAGAAAATAAGGCAACTCCGCCCGAAATTTTAGCATAAAAGAACCTATCATCGGCATAGTCAGCTAAACTGAACATTGTGAAAGCAAATGACGATGCTCCGAGAATAAAAAAGAATAACATTCCAACTATTTTCATGTGCTACTATTTTGATGCATCATTCTCTATTAAAATGGACAGGATTGCATAGAGCAAAGATTGAATTATTTATTAGTACTGTCCACGCTGTTCTAGTTTTAAATTGTGGCGAGTATATCGCAGCTCTAAGAATCAGAAATTTAGCTTCAAACTCTAATAAAATTCGGTTTGTATATTAAATGTCATGGTATGAATATAAACTATCGGGCATTATTTTCTTTTTGGTGATTTATGCACACCCATTTCTACTTCTTTTTATCAAAACCTAGTTTAGATTTGCTCGATGGCATGTTTGATGAAATGCATGGAGATATAGAGCAAACGTACCTTGACAATAGAGCGCTGTATTTGTTATCTCTAAAATTCTAGAAATTTAATACTTATGAATAAAGAAGACTTTAAAATACACATTATTGGAGCAGGGGTAAGTGGACTTATAGCTGCTAGAGTTTTAGAAGATAATGGCTACAGTCCTGTTATTATTGAAGCTACAGAGCGTGCTGGCGGAAGAGTGAAAACTGATATTGTAAATGGTTTTCAACTGGATCATGGTTTTCAAGTATTACTAACAGCATATCCTGCTGCTCAGAAATACCTTGATTTTGATGCATTAGAATTACAGCAATTTCTGCCGGGAGCTTCTATTTTTAAAAATGGCAAACAAAAAATAATAGGCGACCCATTAAAAGAGCTGTCGTTATTGTTTTCCACCCTGTTTTCTGGTATTGGAAACGCAGGAGATAAACTTAAAATATTGAAGTTGAACAGCGACTTAAAGAAGAAAAGTATGTCTGCTATATTTTCTGAAAAAGAGCAAACTACTTTTTCATATTTGCAAGATGTTGGTTTTTCAAATGAAATGATTAATGATTTTTTCAAGCCATTTTTTAGCGGTATTTTTCTTGAAACACAGTTGGATACTTCAAGTAGAATGTTTGAGTTTGTTTATAAAATGTTTGGAGAAGGATATGCAACCTTGCCTAAGGCTGGAATTGAGGCTATTCCTAAGCAATTGCTGCAGAACCTAAAGAATACAACTCTACAGTTAAATACGAAAGTAACATCAATAAAAGGGGACGAAATTACGCTTGAAGATAACTCAATATTAGAAAGCCATTTTACGATAATTGCGACGGATGCAAGCAATTTGATTCCCGATTCAAATACGACTTCAGTTGAATGGAAATCCTGCGATACCTTGTATTTTGAAACTGAAAGTAGGGTTATTAAAAAACAACTGATTGGACTTGTGCCCGAAAAAGATACCCTAATCAATAATATTTTTTATCACACCAGTTTGGAAACCAAAACACGATCAAATAATGAGTTGCTTTCGGTAACGGTAATAGACCATCCAAACCTATCCGATGAGGCCCTCATTGAAAGGGTTAAAATAGAATTGAGAGCGCATTGTGGCATTGATACTTGTGCGTTTATAAAGCAGTATAAAATCCCAATGGCATTGCCTAAGTTAATGGACTTGAAATATGAAGTATTGCCTGCTAAAACTCGCTTAACAGCTCGACTATTTTTGGCAGGAGATACACAATTAAATGGATCCTTGAATGCAGCTATGATTTCTGGAGAAAGAGCTGCGCTTGGTGTTATAGAAGAAGTATCAAAAACGAATTCTTAAGAGATTTAAAGGGCCATCGTTTATGATAAGAATAGTAGCGGATTCTCAAAGCACTAACCTTTCAATTTATTACTAAACTTTCTACAAAGATACTTACGTTGGATTTATCACTAAAACCACTATTATTTTTAAATATTGTTAGCAACTGGCTATTCTGGTGGCAGATGTTTTTCTAAAAAATCGTACACTAAATTAAATTGTTTTAATGGCTCAATATGCCCTCCATCCAATATTATATGTTCCTTGTAAAATTTAAAATTGTTTTCCTTTAGTCTTTCTATTATTCTATTTGACATAGTTGTAGCAGGCCATTGGTCGTCATCTTTGCCTGACAGAATCAAAATAGGGCCATTTATATTTTCTACTTGAATCTCTGCTTTTTTCACAGCTTCTTCATCTTCAAGCATCAAAATATGCGCAGTGTATAAATCTCCTTTTATTGCAGGTGAGATTGTGTTCAGTCCTGCAGGCACGTATGAAACTTCTTTGTTTTTGTAGGTCCAAGAAGAAGTATTTGCCGACCAAGTAATAGCAGGAAAGCTCACATTAGAAGTAGACATTGCAATAACTGCATTAAAATGATTGAATCTACTAGCTAGGTTTAATACTAATTCTCCACCTCGTGAACCTCCTATAAGGGCAATTTTGGATGCATCTATTTTTGGATTTTTTGCGATACTCATTATAGTATCTGAAATTGCGTCTAATGAAATTCTGTCAAGATCTCTTGGTGTTCCCTCAGCATTGAAGTACCCGATAGCCAAAATCGCATAGCCTTTTTGAATGAGGCTGTCCCTTTTGGTTTTCATATGATTTCTATGCCAATCAATAGCACCTTCGGCGCCTCCAAAAGCTACAATCAACGGTTGATTGTCAGAATCTCCTAGATATAATATTGTTTCTACAACTCCGTGTTGTTTTGAAAGAGATGGCACATAAGTGAATAGATAGACAAAGCCTGTTATTAGCACTAGCACTATAGTTAATAAAGTACTCTTAGTTTTTCTCTTCATATTGATATAAAATTAGAAACAAAATTACAGAATCAAATTGTCACAACTTTTGACCTTTTTCAGATAATCATTTTTCAGGACGGATTCTAATTAATGTTTCTTGAGTGATTCCCAAATAAGAGGCAACCATTCGTAAAAGAAGGTGATGATAAATGTCGGAATAACTTTTTTGAAAATGATTATATCTTTCTTTAGCAGCTGTAAATCGCATAGAGCTAATTCGTTCCATTAAATGCCCAAAAACACTCTCCATTGATAAACGATCGTAACGCTCCATTTCTGGAAAATTGTCAAAAAGATACACAAGGTCGTTTACGTTTATAAGATATGCTACTGTATTTTCAATTGCATCACTACAATAAATGTTTTTTTTCTTTGCATAAAACTTTTGGGTGAATTTACTCATTCATATATTCCAATTAAAATATGCACTAATCTCCTTTCCATCTTTTAAAAAATAGGTTCGTAAAATTCCTTTATTGATGAAATAACTTTCTGTACATATTTGATTTACATTTAAAACCGTTTCTACTTTTTCGAAAACGGCATGTTTTAATCGTTTTTCAGGTTCGAATTTCAAATTTCTCGAAAGCCTAATAAACTTTTCAAAATGAGCGAATATATTTTTTGATGTTTGGATGTTGTTCAATTGATGTAGGAGGCGTTTCTTTAGCTTGTTGTTAACGTTGCGCCACTAAGGAAAGTGAGGAGTTAAAGGGTTTAACTTGGGTTTTTATTACTTGCTTTTTGCGTGGCATACAGTTTCAAATTTACACTATCCAAGCATTTTCCTTTTAGTTAGCTCCTATGTTTGAACTGAGTTAAATTTATAGCAATAATTAAAGTTCCATGCGGCTTTAAAGCTGTATCAATGAATTCGGATTGTTTCATTAATAATATCTCAGTTTGAGAGAGTCGTTCATTTAATACTTCAATTGAAATTGGCTTTCGATTTCAATCAGTTTCCTTCATTGTACTCATCAAAGCTAAGCGTTTACTATTTATGCTAAGATTATGGTTATCGGGCGCTGGTAGATAACGGAAAAGAAAAACTGTAAATCATTCACAAACAGGATTACATGGTTGACTTTAATCCTTGGAAGTATATAAAAAGAGAATAACCGACACATCTTATCAGATCAAACCATTATGTTTTAATCCTTTTCAACATTTAATCCTCTATTTTCTCGCTAATAGCTTCCCATTCTTGCATATTGATGTCAAGATTTTTTTGAATCTCAGCATGTTCGAAGAACATCTTTTTTGAGGCTTCGTTTTCACCGTCATAAAAAGTTGGATCACTCATTTTGTTCTCCATTTCGGCAAGTTCTAACTCTAATTTTTCAATCTTTTTTTCGACTTTGTTTAAGTCAGAACGCAATTGACGTTCTTCCTTTTCCTGCGTCTTTTTATCTTCGTAAGAGCGCTTTTCCTTTTCAGCAGGTTCAGGAGTATCGGCTTTTTTTAAGGCTGCTTTTTTTTCAGCTTTAGAAGTTTGTTCGAGTTCTCTAAAATGCTCGTATTTGTACTTGTCCAAAAATTCACTGATGTCTCCCAAATGTTCTTTGGTTCCTGTCGGCGTAAACTCAAAGGTTTTGGTTGTCAACTCACTCAAAAAGTCTCTATCGTGAGAAACAATAATAAGCGTACCATCAAAGTCTTGAAGTGCTTGTTTTAAAACATCCTTGGCGCGCATGTCTAGGTGATTGGTTGGCTCATCTAAAATGATCAAGTTATTTTCAACTAAAAGCAGACGAGCTAAAGCCAGTCTAGATTTTTCACCACCAGAAAGAACCTTAACTTTTTTGTCAATATCACTATCTCTAAACAAAAAGGCTCCTAAAAGTCCTCTTAATTTATTGGTTTTTGTCCAATCTCCAGTGGCCTCATCTTCCAAGGTTTCTAACACAGTAGCATCCTTACGCAAGGTTTTTTCTTGCACTTGCGCATAATAACCTTGTGCCACATTGTGGCCTAGTATAAGTTCTCCAGTGCCTTTTTCTTCACCAGTAATTAGCTTAACTAAAGTGGTTTTACCCATTCCGTTTTTACCCACAAAAGCAATACGATCTCCACGCTGAATTTTAAAATTAAGGTTCTTAAGCACGTGTTTATCCTCGTAGTGTTTATCAACATCGTTTGCTTCAATAACCACAGCGCCAGATCTTGGAGCAGGCGGAAAGCGAAACTGGATGGATGATTCATCAAACTCATCCATCTCAATCCTATCGATTTTATCGAGCATTTTTATCTTACTCTGAACCTGCTTTGATTTACTGGCTTTAGCTTTAAATCGAGATATAAATTTCTCTTGCTGATCAATGTGTTTTTGTTGGTTTTTGAAAGTCGCAATTTGGGTGTCATAGCGCTCTTGTCTCAGAATTAAATACTGAGAATAGGCCGATTTGTAATCGTAGATTTTTCCAAATACAATCTCAATCGTTCTGTTGGTTATATTGTCTAAGAATCGTCTATCGTGACTCACCATTACAATTGCACCAGGGTAGCCTTGGAAATATTCTTCTAACCAAAGAATAGATTCTATATCCAAGTGATTGGTAGGCTCATCCAACAGCAGTAAATCTGGCTCGGTCAATAATATTTTGGCCAATTCTACACGCATTTGCCAACCACCACTAAATTCAGCCAATGGTTTGTCAAAATCTTCGCGATAAAATCCAAGACCTTTAAGGACCTTTTCGATTTTACTTTCCATTTTCTCAGACTCCATTGTTCCGAGCTTGGCATGGATCTCATTCAATCGTTCAATTAATCCTGAATAGGAATCACTTTCGTAATCGGTACGCTCTACAAACTGAACGTTTATGTCTTTTAATTCCTGCTCAAGATCAAGTACTTCTTTAAATACCTCTTGCGTTTCGCCAAAAACTGTTTTATCGTACTCCCAGTTCATCTCTTGAGGGAGGTAACCGACTCGTTTTTCACTGCTAATATCTACTGTTCCCGAAGTAGGATCCAGCGCCTTGGCTATAATTTTTAGCAAGGTAGATTTACCAGCACCGTTTTTACCAACAAGGCCAATTCGATCCTTTTCACGGATCATAAATGAGAGATTGGCAAAGAGTTCTTTGCCACTAAGAAACATGGAAATTTTTGAGACTGAAAACATGGGCGGCAAATATACTTTCCTAAGGGAGACTAGGTCAATTAAAATGCCCTTGTTGTTCGAATGTTTTCGAGAATTATTCGAATTCTATATCTATCAAGAATCCAGCACTTTTGCTAAAAAATACGAGTGGTTATTTCGCTAGAATTAGTGCATTGTACAGTTTAATTTTGCAAATGACATGAAATTTTTTTTCAAAACTCAAAAAGTTGCCAATTACTGGAGTGTAATCGTAAAAGGAGCAGGGTAGTGCATAGAAAAGAAACCGTATCCATCTTCTATATTTGAAGGTAATGAAACTGGCTCAGTAACAAAAGGTATAGCGCTAGCTGCTTTTTCTCTGGCTTTTAAATACAAATAGTATTCCTCACTAATACTGGATAGGGTTAATAGAACAACGTCATCGGGCACTACATCAATATTGTAAATAATACGCTCTTCTCGAATTTGCTGACCATTCCTACCTTCATCATTTAAGATCCAAGTAGCTGAAAAATCACTAAAGAAATTATTCAAACCAATAAAACCTTGACTAGGCGGACCACTTGTTGTATTTCCTCCAATCTCTTCTCCACCCGCAAAATTTCCTCCTCCATTTAATAAGTTCTCAAAATCAGGAGCTCTAGGGTTTACATATGCATTGAGCATGTAATAGTTTTTACCGATGGGGTCATTAAAATCGAAGAAGAGACGCAACCAAATACTCGTTGTTTCTTGCCTGTCGATTTGAGCGCTTGCAGTATTTATTTGAACTGCATCCGCAACTTGAGTTTTTGAAGTTACTGTTTTACCTTTTTCAGCGTCAATTATTTTTAAGGTATAGTCTTTTCCGTTCTCCTGGATTATTTCTATAGAACCATATAAACCCGCAGATAATTCTTGTAATACAATTTCTTGATTATCGTAGGTAACGGAAACATTGGCTCCTGAAACTAAATACTGCTGTAAATCTTCTTGGCTAAAAACCCCTTCACTTCCATCGCTTAAAGCGCTAAATGACCTTGTAAGCATCACCACCATTCCTCTGTCGGGTATGGCTTGCGTGCTTACTACAACTTTACTTTCAGCTTGTTCTAGCTCTAGTGGTATAGGTTCAGGAATACAGCCGTATAGCAGCAATAATAAAATCCAAGAGTATTTCATTAAAATTTAAAATTGTAGGAGAAGTAGGGCAAAATCCCAAACAGTCCTGGTTGAACATAGCGATAGCCGTTTCCTTGCGGCTCAATTTGCACTTGAAAGGGTGACGCTTGATTGTAAACATTGTATGCTCCAACATTTAATTCACCGTACCATTTTCGATTGGCTTTAATTTTAGGTTTAAAAACGATATTTATGTCTAAGCGATGACTCGCTGAAAGGCTAATTTCATTTCTCTTTGAAAAAATAGGAAAGATTTCAACCCCATTGAGAGTCGGGTCAGGAATTACATATTGTCCTGTTTGAGCTGTAAATCTTGGTCCAGAACTGTATACCCATATTGCTGAAATTGAGATTCGCGGGATCAAATCATAGCTTAAAGTTGAAGAAAAATCATGTCTTCTATCGTATTTAGCCCAAAAAGGCTCGCCACCATTTAGTTCGTCAAACTGACGGGTAGACCAAGCAAGAGTATATCCAACCCAACCGTGCACTCTTCCTCTTCTTTTTTTCAAAAGAAATTCAGTTCCATATGCGTTACCAACTCCCTGTACCAATTCATTTTCAAAGTCATTGTTTAAAATGAGGTTTGCGCCTTCTCGATACTCAATCACATTTCGCATGTTTTTGAAGTAAGCCTCAAAGGTAGCAGTCGTTTTTATTTTAGAAAACAAATGGTCATAGCCAATAGCAACTTGGTCTGCTGTCATGGGTTCTACTTTAGCCGTTACGGGATACCATAAATCGGTTGGTAATACTACGCTAGAACTGGATACTCTATGCACGTATTGTCGCATTCTCGTATAGGATAATTTTATTGCGTTATTTTCATTTAACGTATACCTACTGGCAAGTCGAGGTTCAAGTCCAAGATAATTTCTTCCATCTACTATAGAACCGCTCAGGCGCAGCCCAAAATCAATTGCAAGTAATCCAGCCAGTAGTTTGTGTTTTGAAACGCCATATCCCGCATATTCAAAATTCCCCAATTCGGGACCTTTACTACTTTCTAAAAAAGCTTCAATTTCTCCAGCAGTATTGACAATATTTGGTTCGAATTTCCTATAAATTACGTCAGCTCCATATTCAATTACATGATTAGTATTGCGTTGATAAGTAAATTTTGGTTTTAGTCCAATATCAGATATTTTGGATTCAACTTTTATTTCATTAATTTCAAATTTCCCAAGGATATCATAGCTGAACAGCGTACTGACGGCACTGATTTCGTGCATAAATTTAGGAGAGTAAGTATGTTCCCATTTTAGGGATTGAGACATGTTAAGTTTGTCATAACTGGCATTGTTTTCAAAGCTTCTTCCTCCATCAGGCTCATCTTCATCTGAAAACCCGAGTATATCTTTTCCAAAATATACACTGTACCATAGGGTATTATTCTGATTGACTTTGTAGCCAACTTTGCCGTTTAAATCGTAAAAATGATAGGGGATGTTTTGATTTACTAATCGAGCAACTTGATCGATATAGGTGCGTCTTCCTGAAATAAGTAGTGTCCCTTTTTTCTTAGCAAATGGGCTTCTAATAGTTAGTCTTGAAGAAAGTAATCCAATACCACCTTCGCCCGATAGAGAATCGGCAAAACCATTTTTTGCTTTTACATCGATTACTGAAGATAATCTACCTCCGTAATTAGCTGGGAAAGCACCTTTTAAGATAGAGATATCCTCAACTACGTCATTATTAAAAATGGAAAAGAAACCAAATAAATGTCCAAATTCATAGAGTGAAGCTTCGTCATATATCACCAAATTTTGATCTGCATTTCCCCCTCTTACATATAATCCTGTAGAACCCTCAAATCCAGCTGCAATTCCAGGCAAAAGTTGGGCAGCTTTTATGATATCTACCTCTCCACCAATAGCAGGCAGATTCTTGATTTCCTGCATATCCAGTTTGACAATACTCATTTGTGTCGATTGGACCTGCTCGGCCTCTTGCGAAAGTTTCCCTTCTACTTCAAAAGTTCTGAGTTGCTGAAGGTCTTGCTCAAGAGTAATCGTAGTATTGGATTTCAACTTAGCTAGAGTAAGCTCTTTCTTTTTGTAACCGATAAATGAAATTTGAACAATACTAGAATCGTTTACTTTCTTATCATTTGGAATGCTAAACGAGTACTTGCCAAATTCATTTGTTGTGCCTCCATATCTTGTTCCTTTTATTTGAATGGTAGCATAGGGTAGGATTTCACTTGATTTCCCATCCTTTAAAACACCGCTAATTACATCTTCTTGGGCTTGCATATGAGCAGCGCTTTGACAGATAATAACGATGATTAATAGAATACGGAATAGCTGCACTCCCACGTTTGGTTTTTTCGATTAACGAGTAATATGTTCTTATTATTATACAAGAAGGTTTTTAATTATCGAATGGTTGATTATTCATAGAAGAGAACTTATGAAACTAGGGTTTCCAATTGAGCTGAGAGAATAGCTTTATCTTTTTAGCAAAGAAATGCCAGACCATACTTTTAGGAAACATTCCTCTCAAATTGGGATTGTTTTTCAGTTTATTAACCTGTGTTCTTTTCGAATACCATTTTGGAAAGTACCATAAGAATTGAAAGTGCGCCTTACTTATCGCTGGAATTGTATTCCAATTTCCGTCAGCAGCCATCTTCAGTAAGGTTAATAAATCCATACAAAACCGCAGTGGGATTTTCCACAAGCCTTCGTAAGGTGGAAGGTTTTTAAGCATCATAATCAGGTTATTTCTATGATTTCGAAAAACCTTTTCTGGACTACCATATTTAATTATGAATCCACCCATATGATACACCACAGATTCTGGGTGAAACATAATTTTATAGCCCATGTTTTTTAATCGCCAACAAAGATCAATTTCTTCCATGTGAGCAAAAAAATCATTGTCAAGTCCACCTGCTTTGTGGTACAACTCTGCTCGAATAAAAAGACAAGCCCCCGAAGCCCAAAAAATTTCCTGAACAGTATCGTATTGTCCATGATCTTCTTCAACCACATTTACCATTCGACCTCTACAAAATGGATAACCAAGAAAATCCATGAATCCACCGGCAGCGCCCGCGTACTCAAATTCTTTCCGTCTGTTCCAGCTCATAATTTTGGGCTGGCAAGCAGCAATTTGGTCATCAGATTCTAACAGTGCAATTGCTGCCTCAGTAAAACCATTTGTTACTTCAATATCAGAGCTAATTAGGCAGTAATACTCCGCGTCAATTTGGACTAAGCTTTCAACATAACCGTTTGTAAAACCGTGGTTCTCTTTCAATGTAATCAACCGAACATCAGGATGCTCCGATGTAACGTAAGCGCCTACATTATCAGTAGATCCGTTGTCTACAACTACAACTTCATAGTTCTTTTCGCTTGGAATACTCTTTTTAATAAGTGGTAAGTATTTTTCCACTAATTCTAAACTGTTATAGCTTAGCAGAACAATAGCAAGTTTGGATTTCGACATTTATTTTTCAGCTCCTTAAAAAAGGACGCAAATATATTGGTTTAGTAACGCTGTAAAAGTCGCTTACAATAATGTCTAAATACATACTAGAGAAATTATCGAGGAGTATCCCAATATTCTTTGGCACGACTACCAATACTGTAACCAGGATCAACTTGATCCAGATCGAATTGCGGGGTATTTCTTTGTTGCAGCATCATCTCCCAACGGGGATTATTTACTTCCGTAAATATGGTTGAGTGCAACACCTCATAGTCATTTGTGACGTTGTCTTGTGACCAGAACACGAACTTTCCGTTAGTTTGATTCTTGATTTGGAAGTAATGCCAAATCTCATAAGGGTATGAATTGGGTTCATTTGGTACCTCAACTCTAGAATTAGGCTTTCCATACCTTAAATAGGTACGACCTCTATCTGTATTGTATCCTTTTCTAATACGAGTACCAAATTCTATATCAACGGCTTTTACATTTTGCCAATATTCTTCCCACTCTTTTTCTGGATTTAAATCGCTCTTCTGAGACCAAAAGGCGTAGAAAAATCGTTTCATTACATCTAGACTGGTATCAACTTCTTCCTGAGTATAGCTATCTATAAAACGTCGCTCAGATTCGTCAGCTATGGGTCTCAATGAGGCTGTAAATTCTCTAATGGAATCAAGCGTGTTAATATTATCTACAAAAGTTGATGCTGTTTGTATAGAGGAATAGTCCATTGCAGCATTATCTGCTGTCAAGTTACTGCGCTGAAAGAACAAGCTTTTATGTGCTAAAAGATTATTATTTCTGTCTCGAGCCTCAATTATTAAATCATAATTCCCTGATTTTAGCTTCTCAATATTAAACTCTCTTAGAATTACATTCACCGGTGCAGTTTTTTGACGCATATAACCCACGTAGGCATTCAAAATCTGAGTATTCTCGCGTTTAGCTATGTAATACTTTACAAGGAACAAATCGTCTTGAAGTAACGAATCAGTTCCATAAACTTCAGCATAAAATTTAAGTTTTGTTTTTGTTTCTGGATAAAAAGTGGAGAGAAAAGGAACTACCGTAAAGCCACTTTTTGAAAGAATTGAAGTTTCTGTACTTTTAGTATAATTATCCACCAACTCAATTTGTGAAAATTGAACTTCACTGGTTTTAAAATCAACATTTAATTCAGATTCAGAGATAATCGGCTTATCGTCTGCATTGAGGTCATCCATTTTTAGGGATAAAATATAATCTCCATTTGGAATTACAAACCGCTGTTGATCTAAAAAATTTGGTTTTGCCTTGATAGTATCGGAAACAATAGGACTGAGAATAGCAATTTTGTCAAACTGAATAATGCTCTCGCCCTTTTTTATAGCATAGGTTACTTCAATTTTCGCCTGAAATTTCCCTTCTCCAATTTTCGCATAATTAGCGCTGAAGCCGTTAATAAGAAGATAGGTTTCGACGTATGGCCCTTTTCCAGGTGCCTGGAATAAATTACTAGAGAATAATGCCTGTAACTGCTGAGCTCCAACTAAATGCGATAGAGACATCGCTAGAAAAAGAATGAGAGTGCGCTTTTGATTCAATTCACCTATTTTCAACAAAGGTACTAAAAAGCATAACCGCCTAATTATATTTGAGCAAGTGGTCGCTTATGAAATTTTAACCCCTTTGCGTCAATAATTGTCGGTTTGCTAACCTTTGCTTAGGGAAGCGTTTCTTTACATTTGTAAAAGAAATTAGGAATTAACTTTAAGAAAAAAAGATATGGCATTAGAATTTACAGACGCAAATTTTCAGGTCGAAGCGCTTGAAACAGATAAAACGGTAATTGTTGACTTTTGGGCAGAATGGTGTGGACCATGTAAAATGGTTGGACCAGTTGTTGAACAAATTGCAAAAGATTTTGATGGAAAAGCAGTTGTTGGAAAACTAAATGTAGACGAGAATCCTGAAACCGCTATGAAATACGGTATACGTTCTATTCCTACTATTCTGTTTATGAAAGGTGGTGAAATTGTTGACCGACAAGTAGGTGCAGTTTCAAAAGATGTACTGGTAAAGAAACTAGAAGCTCACATGGCTTAGTTACTTAAAAACTAAAGATTTTAAAGTCCGACAAAAATTGTCGGACTTTTTTTTGCTAAAATTGCACAGGATGCCAATAAATCAGAATTTATCTCGTAGGTTCAGTGGGTTAGAGTTATTCGCTAAGGGTGTAGTGGAAGGATTCCTAACTGGTTTGCACCGCTCACCATATCACGGCTTTTCTGTTGAGTTTTCTGAGCACAGAGCATACAACGCAGGTGAGAGTACCAAAAATGTAGACTGGAAACTCTATGGTAAGACCGACCGACTTTATGTGAAAAAGTATGAGGAAGAAACAAACTTGAGATGTCAAATTATTATTGATAGCAGCTCCAGTATGTATTTTCCTGTTGATGGTGGAAATAGAGCCGTTGGTCAAAGAAATAAGATTGATTTTGCTGCTCATGCTGCGGCAGCGTTTATGCAATTACTGAAAACTCAGCGCGATGCCACTGGATTAAGCATATACAATGAACAAGTAGAACTTCATTTACCAGCTAAAGTGGCAAATAGTCACCAGCAGCTCATGCTGCAAAAACTGGACGAATTAATAGATAGTAAACCGACAGTTTCAAAAAACACGAATACGGTGCAAGCTTTGCATGAGATAGCAGAGAAAATTCCTAAAAGATCGTTGGTTGTTCTTTTTTCTGATTTATTTGATGATAAAGAAGGAACCGAAGAACTCTTTCTAGCATTACAACATTTGCGTCATAACAAACATGAAATCATTGTTTTCAATGTTACAGATAAAGCATTTGAGTACGATTTAGAATTTGAGAATAGGCCGCACACCTTCGTCGATATGGAAACGGGGGAGAAAGTAAATTTAAATCCCAGCCAATTAAAAGAGCGCTATCAGAAAGCAACTAAAGCTTTTGAAAAGGAACTAGAAATTCGTTGTGGTCAATTTCAAATCGACTACAATCTTGTTGATATTCAGGAAGGATTCGCTCCATTATTTTTGGCGTACTTAGCCAAAAGAGCAAAAATGATAAGATAGAATTATAAATTTTGTCGTTGAGAGCTTATAAAAGTTCAACTATTTAGAAACATGAATTGTATGTAGCAACTATTGCATCAATATCAATTTCGATCCTTTTATATTCCTTGCTATTTAGTTGTTCGGTTACTGAAGAACATGCAGAGAAATACGCTAAAGCAGTTTTTTTAAACTTTTTATTTAATTGTGTTGCTCCCGATTCTCGTGATTGCATAACATACATTTCTGGTTCTGCTGTGGGGACATAATTATACTCGATTTTACCTCCACCTGATGCTAAATGTGTGTAACCAAATGATCCTGAAGCATACCCATACATTCCACCCGTTGAGGGCGTTGCATTAAAACGGGTAAAAACAATTCTTGTGCATAATTCTGCCTTTCCGCTGTCTACAACAAGACCAAGGACCAAACGCTAATCAATTGTCTTGGTGAACTTGTATTGGGTTTTTCCAGATTTCTTCAGCTTGTAAAAACCACCTTTTTAACATCAGCTGCCACAAGTTCAAGTTTATCTGCAGATCCTGGTTTTTTGAAAAGGATAACATCTGGTTTTTTATACTTGACTCCGTCACGTTTTGGCTCAAGTTGTATTCTACCTTTTTCAATGCTACCATTCGAGTAATGGATTTTCCTTGCGCCCATTTATATTGGCCTTGCACATGAGAGAATATCAGAATGAAAAATGCTGAAATTAGAATGCGAGTCATAGCAAGAGATGAATGAATTCATTAGTTGTGATTTTTACTTGAGGCCCAATCTAAGTTTCAAGTAAACAACTAACAATATTTGTTAGTCCATCCTATTCTAAACTTTGTCCTTTCAAAAGAAGGATTAAAATGAAGAGATAAAATTCAGTGAATATTTTAACCGAAAATTAGAATACCTGCAATAAAAAGCATTACTGCAATTACGTATACAACGCTAAAATTAACTGCTCCACCGTCTTTGTATGGTGCATCTGGAAAATGATCGTCTTGAGACATATTATTCAATTTTAATAGGCTGCTAAATTAAGCAACTATAGTTTTGTATAAAGATTAATGTTGCATCAAATTCAAAAAAAATCATTATCGGTTTGTGAATAAAACAATGAACTTGTACATCAAATATCCAATAGCTGTTGCAATTGAGAGGTACAACATAACTCTAAAAATAGACCAAAAGCCATTACCTGAGGCTGCTTTTTCTTCGGTCATTTCATTTGTAATTCCTATATAATTGTTTTGATTGCTATTCTCCAGTTGCTTTGCATAGAGCAATGCTGCATTTTGTTTTATATCCATACTATCACTCCATTTTTCAAATTCTTCAAAGTATCGATATGCTTCTTTGTCGTTCTGCTTTTTAGAATAAATTTTACTGAGTAAATTCGTGTTTTTCATTAAATAATTGACTGAATTTAATTGTTTCGCTAAGGAGTAACTCTTCTTTGCATGAGAAAGTGAAGCATTTATTTTTCCTGAGTTAAAATATACATTACCGATATTAAAATACGTAATACATTGATCCATAGAGCTCCCCAACTGCAAGTCTATCTTCAATGAAGTGGTATAGTATTTCACTGCTAGTTCATTGTCCTTCAAAATCGAATAGAGATAACCCAAATTATTATAATCCGTTGAAAGTTTTCTTTTATCTTTTGACATAGAATCTAAGCATAGCGCTTTAATAAAATAGTTTCTGCTAAGATTGTATTCACCTAAATCAGCATATGTATTGCCAATATTTGTATATGCATTTGATATTGCTAATGTGTCTCTATTGATCTCATGAAGGTCTAAAGCTCTAAAATTGTATTCAAGACTTAAATCTAGTTTATCTAAATATTCAAAAACCACGGCCATATTTCCGTATACAGCTGCAACACGGTCTTGATTGTCTAGAAGAGTATAAATATCCAAAGCTTTACTGTAATTTTTAATGGCTTCGTCATACAATTCTGATTCGAGTGCTAAATTGCCTAAGTGATTAAAGATTTTTCCTTGTAATTTTTTAGAAGTGTTGCTATCTACGCAGCTAAAGACTTCCAAACTTTTCTTGTAAGCCTTGTGGTTCAATCCGCTTTGATAGTAAACCAAGCTTTCAGAAAGTATAGTTTCTATTTTCTGAGTTTCTTGCGTTAACTGATCAGAAGCTGTTCCAAATAAATTTGATGTACTTGTCGTAAACAAGCATGAAATTGTGAGTATAACCTTAAATGTAAAGTTCATAACTGCACAAAGTAACGGAATTAAGAAAAATACTTGTGAATAAAAGGAACTATTTGGTGTGAAACTTGGTTTCTTACTTTATTTATTTGCACCTAATGAAATTAGTGTCAATAATTTTTTGTTTGTTTTTACAGCTTTTGGTTCAGGGTCAATCTTCTGGCGATAAAATGGATTATAATGTTCTGAACAGCAAATATTTAGAGTATTTGGTGAAGTTGAAAATCGATGAATTCCGAAAACAAAAAGGCTTAGTAGCCTTGCGAAGCGATTCATTGTTAATACTACCTGCTTGCGATCATACTGACTTTATGAAATCCAGAAATGAACTCACCCATTTTCAAGCAAGGGGAGGCAAGCATACTCCTCAAAGAAGGTTTGAGTTTTATGAAATTAATGGTGTTTTAGCTGGCGAAAACGTAGAATACCTGCCGATTAACACGTTACTTAAAGTCAACTATCAGAAAGGATTTGTCGACATTAAAACCTATGAGGATTTAGCTGAAGCGATAGCCCAAGGTTGGAGGCACTCCAAGCCTCATTATGCGAACATATTGACGAAAGAATATACGATTACGGCAGTGTGTATTAAGGTGGATATTAAGAAGAACGTGTTATGGGCAACACAGGTTTTTGGTCAAATTATCGGTAAGCATTCATTGACAAAAACGAATGCTAGCTTTCCGTTTGAGACAGTTGAAATCATTAAAAAAAAAAGCTCTAAAAAACCAAAACAACTCACCGAAAAAACTAGGTATTCATATGGTCTTAAAAAGCCCAATGATTTTTCAGATTGCCCAAGAGAGCTAAATAATAAGCTTGATCTCTCAAATTTAAAACTTCAGGTAACTAGAGACAAAGTGCTGCTTTGTGTTTATGATTTGAATAAAATAAAGCGACTATTTATTGGCAGTAAGGATGGACTAGCAGTAGAATTAATAAGCTTCAATAATGCTTACAGTTGTTCTGACTATGTTGAAAAACCCAATCGAAGAAACGATCTGAGCCAGATTGATGGTCAATTATTAAAGCCAGTTTATCGCAATGCAATTTTGAAACAAATTGCAGAATTAGAGGAGGAAAATCGACAACGAAAAAAAGAAAGAGGTGTGCAGCGCTGCAATTATATTGAATTAGGTTCAACTCCAATTTCAATGTCTGGAAAACCAATGGAGGCTCGCCTTTATTATGTAAAAAACAAAAATTTGTGCGCTGAAATCGAGTTTTTCGGATATTGTGGACAACCTTTAAAATATAAACCAAGTGAGATTCCTCTGCGGTTCGATTTACCTCAAAGTAAATACATTCCCAAAGCAGACACTTTTACATTGAATATTTCAATTGGCTTTGAAAAATCTTCTAGCCAAATAAAAAGTGCTCAAATTGATTCCTTAATCGAACAGATAAAGGGAAAAGAGTTGGAAGTAAAAAGCATTGAAATTGAGGCTTTTGCAAGCGTGGAAGGAACTCAAGAGAACAATCAATCCTTATTTGAAAATCGAACTAAAGAGTTAATTCTTCGCCTGAAAAAATTCCAACAAAGAGAAATAATATGGTCTGTAAATGCTACTGAAAACTGGTCTATGTTTTACGATCAAATTATTGGGACAGATTGGTTTTATTTGAATTCGTTATCAAAATCTAAAATTCGAGCTACCGTTAATGACCCCAAAAATCAAATGAAATTCGAGCCGCTTCTTTCAGCGCAAAGAACAGCTGAAATTAGAATAGTAGTAGTTCCTGAACTTAATGATAAATGGATTTTTAAACTTGCTCAAAGTGAATGGAATAGTTTGATAAGTGTAACAAGCTTTCAATCGATAAGTCAAGAAACAATTGAAAATCTTGAAGCACTACAAAATTTATTCTATTCAAATTTCAATATTTATTCTGGTATTAAGCAGAAATGGATAATGTCTATTTATGTTCCTGGATACTTGAAAAAAATAAGTTTATTACGTTACCGGCAGCTCTTATTTCAAATTAAAAACAATGGAATTGATGATCCTATTGAGACCGTTGAATTACTAAAGAAACTAAACCGAGATATTCAGAGTTCTGAGGCGGATTACAATACCAAATCTATTATTGCTACCAATGCCGAATTGTTTGATGAAAAGACTAAAATTCCTTTGATTAAATCATTGATGAAACAAGAAGAACAAGATGGCTTGATTGGCACTACTTATGAAGAACTAGAACTTTGGTACCATGTGGAAATGGCCAATTTGGTTTTTGGATCTCAAAATAAAAAGGGCAGGAGTAAAGCCGAACCTTCTTTAGAATTTATTCGAGAGTTTTATATAACACCATCTTCAACGACAATGGATTCAATTGATTTGGCTGAATTCTTCATACTTTTTGATAAAGAAGAATGGGCCATTCAATTAATCAAGCCAATTGCTTTCGACTCCGAACCAAATGCATTTCAAAAAGTAGCACTCGATCTTTATTTGAGAAATTGCATGTCCGTTGACCTGGAAGGCAGAAATACAGAAATGCAGCTTACTGTATTAAACGCATATGAAGAATTGGGGCAAAGAAAATGGTGCAGATTGTTTTTCACTCCTTGTGCAGTTAGCTATACGGTTTTTGAGTACCCGATGTTAAGATCTTTGTATTGCGAAGCTTGCAAAGAATTTGTCACAAGCTCTGCTGACGAATAGTGTACTCAAATAAAGACTTATTGTCACTGCTGAAAAACTCAACTTTTAACATTCGTTTTTTATTTTTTCCTGAAAATGAGAGCTTTGCGTAGTTTCGTTCTTTAATTGCGCTTCCTTTTATTCTGTAACTATTTTCTTCCTTCAATTTTTTATGTGCCCTTGAAGTAATTGGTGAAGCTGTAATGTCAAAAATTGAATGCGTATCTGATAATTGCATTTCTGCTATTTCGGAATGGTGACGATCTCCTGTTAAGAAAACAACATTCATAATTTTCTCTACTTTTATAAAATCAATCAATTTTTGACGTTCTTCTGGATAGTTAGCCATGTTTTCATAAACCTTGTTGGGATTTAAAAACTGGCCACCCACCATAATTAATTTGAATGATGCACGACTATTTTTTAAAGAGGCCATGAGCCAATTTAATTGTTTTTTACCCAAGATTTTTCCTTTGCTCGAATCATAAATCGGAGTTCTGTTCCAACGATTATCCAACATAAAGACATCAATATCGGCATAACTAAACTGTCCCGATATTCCTGTTCCACCGCTTACATTGTAATTTGGATTGGCCCAAAAATCCTTGAATGCTTCCAAAGTGACATCTTTGTTGTAGAAAGTTCCAATAGCATCGTTGGCCCCAAAATCATGATCATCCCAAATTGCATAATGATGCATTTTCCCCAGTAAAGGCTGTAACTCAGCTAAACTGCGGGTGTGTGTATTTCGATAATAAATTCCTGTTCTACTGTCCCAATCTACTTCTCGATAATAAGTATTGTCACCAAGCCAAAGCATCAATGCAGCATTTTGCTTAGCCATATTGTTTAGGATATGATAATCACCTCCATAGGGCTTACCCGGTCGATCAGTTTCTTTTTCACTAACATAAACACAGCTGCCTGTAAGAAATGAAAATGAAGGCGGCTGCTCTCTCCATTGCCATAGGTTAGGCGTTTTTAAGATGCATGGATAATCCAATTCGATAGGCTTATTATTGATTTCTAATAGGTAGTTATAGGTTGTTCCTGGCGTTAAGTTTTCAGCCACTAGGGTAGTCGTAAATGCTTTGTTACGCGCAGTAATCACAGGAATAGTTCGTTTCTTATCTTCAGGATTTCCCTCTGACCAATACATGACTGTTACTTTTGCTGATTCCGTGGTTTGAACCCAGATTGCCGCTTCTCTAAAAGTGATATATCCGCTCATTGGACCTGCCTGCAGCAAATCTTTTTGGGCATAAGTATCAGAAAAATAAATTAATGAAACTAGTAATATTAAATAATTTCGCACGGTAGTAAGTTTTAGACGTCAAAGTAAAGCTTTGCAATTAATTCACAGGTTAAGTAAAAAAAACTTTTGGCAAAATGTTTGATAGGATGCAACCACTACATTTGCCCAAAATGAAAACACTCCTAAAAATACTTGTTTGTTCAACGGTTGTAATTATTATGGTTGCCTGTGCAACTTCTAATGCACTGTATAAGAAAGGAAATCAGCTTTCTTCTGCTGGAATGAATAAGGAAGCCGCTGATTTTTTCTATAGTTCTTTAAATAAGAATGCTAATAATGTAGACAGTCGTATTGCCTTGAAAGGGATTGGGCAGAAAGTATTAGAAGAGCAATTGCAGAAATTTTACCAAGCACATGGTGCAGATCAATACAAAGTGGCGGTTTATTCTTACCGATCTGCAATGACTTACAAAGAAAAAATGTCACGTTTTGTTGAGTTAGATGTTCCTCCATACTATGAGGGTTACTATAATGAGTCCAAGGATGTTTATTTAGAAGAAAGATATATTGATGCTAAAAAATTAATCAAAGAGGAGAAATTTGACCAAGCCAATGAAGTTCTAGAAGAAATTCTGAAAATCGATAAAAATTATAAAGACGCTTCTCAACTCGAGAAATACTCTGATGCTGAGCCACTTTATCGAGAAGCAATGGGCCAATACGATTCAAAAAAATATAGAACCGCTTACTACCAGTTTGATCGTGTACTGAATATAAGTGCCAATTATAAAGATGCAGTTTATTACAAGGAAGAAGCTCTGAAAAAAGGTAGGCTTACTATTGCTGTTTTACCAGTTATTGGATCAGGTACAGATAAAGAAACTGCAGATTTAATGTATACTGCATTGATGCAGAAGTTGTTAGAGTTAAAAAACCCATTTATTGTAGCAATAGACAGAAAAAATACAGATCTTATAATTAAGGAACAAAAACTAGGTTTAACCGGTGTTTTGGATCAAAACACTGCAGCACAAACAGGAAAAATGCTAGGAGCTAAGGCTGTTTTAAGTGGAACTGCGTCAGGAAGCAGCTATAAAGAGATTCCTGTAAAACGCAGGGAAGAAAGAGGTTATAAAAAAGTAACACGCAGAAAGTACGATGCAGTAAAAAAGAAATATTACAACGTATACAGCTACTCTAAAACCACTTACTATACATTTAGTGGTTCGAGAAAGGTTTCTGCTAATGTTCAAATTCAATTGGTAAGCTCTGAAACTGGACAAGTTTTGTTGAGTAAAAATTACAACCCTGTAATTTCAGATAATTTATATTACGCAGCTGTCAGCGGACCCTCTACTGATATTTATTCGGGTTATTGGAAACATAAAATAATTCCAAGTACGCAGGATGTTGTAGAAAAAAGCTCGAGTGCAAAACGTCAATTGGACAGATTGTTTGCAGAAAAAAGAAGAACAATGAAAACTAAGACTCAACTAACCAAAGAAATGAGTGATGACGTGGCGTTGAAAATTGCGCGAGAAATTAAATCCTACGAGAAATCAAGAGAATGAGTGTAAATAGATGTTTCCCCGTCCTTTTATTCGTAATAGCCTTATCGCTATTTTCATGTAAAGTCAAAAAGCAAGCAGAAGCAGTTCCACCACCACCACCTCCTCCAAATTGGGTATCAGAAAGACCTACTAGCTCTGCATATTACGTTGGTGTGGGAATAGCTGGGAAAGTTTCGGCTGGATCCAATTATATGCAAATAGCTAAAGAAAATGCATTAAACGATTTAGCATCAGAGATAAAAGTCAATGTTTCGGGTAATTCCATTTTGTACACTATGGAAAACGAAACCGGTTTTAAGGAAGATTTCCTTTCCACTACAAAGCTTTCTTCCTCAGTTAATCTTGAAGGTTTTGAGCAAAGTGGAGTTTATGAAACTCCCGATTCCTATTACGTCTATTACAAACTGAGCAAGGCCAAATACAAAGCCCTGAGAGATGCTAAAATTAGTACGGCCATTTCTTTATCAAAACAAAGTAGAGTAGAAGGTAAACAGCAAGCTATAAACGGAAACTATGCTCAGGCTATGCAGAATTATTACCAGGCTTTAGCTTCTCTTGAAGAATATATAAATGAACCGCTCAAGGCAGAAATTGATGGTAAGGAGCAGTATTATGGAAATATCTTGCTACAAGAAATGCAGCAGTTGGTTAATGAATTGACGATAGAGCCAGTAATTCAGGAGTTTACTATCACTCAAGGGAACGTTGTTCCAGACAATAAAACGGTTTTTATTATAAAGGATAAAATGGGAAAAGTGCAATCCGGAGTGCAGGTACTATTTTCGATGGGGGAAGAAGTTTTACTCAAAGAAAACGCTATCTCGGATCATACTGGAAAAGTAAATTCATCTGCTGGAAAAATAAAAATTACAGGACGTAATATTCTTAAAGCAAAGTTGATAGCAGATTTGGATAGCAAAAAACATAAGGTAATTGAGCGGGTAATGGAAAACATTCAATGGCCTTCGAGTGCGATGATAATTATGGTGGAAGCTCCGCGAGTTTTTTTGAAGGTAGATCAAATGAAGAACGCCGAGAAAGTGAGCAATGTGCAAGTAATTCAAGCATTTTCTTCAGCTGCTATAAGTAATAGTTTTATGACTACCGTAAAGCAGAATGAAGCTAATCTTATTGCTAAAATTGTATTGAATTCAAAGGAGAGTGGCGTATATCAGGATCTATACAGTGTTACTTTTTCTGGGTATTTAAGCTTTCAAGATGCTAAAACGAATACCGAAGTATTTAGAGAATCATTTGATGGCATTAAGGGTGTTGATCTTAATTACGATAGAGCTTATAATAAGGGGTTAGAAACCTTCAAAAAACGTTTGATCTACGAAACCATTCCTAGATTCAGAAGAAAGCATTTGGACTAAAATTTCCTTGTTTGAGATTTGGTCGAATAGCTCCTCTTTCTACGAATTAACTTTTTCTGACTTTTCTAAATTGCTGATTTTCTTTAGTTTTACAACCGTTACCTAAAATAATTCAGGTATCTGAAACTAAAGAAACTCTATGAAAGCATCTGATTTATTTGTAAAGGCACTTGAAAACGAAGGAGTAGAATACATTTTTGGAATTCCTGGAGAGGAAAACTTAGACATTCTCAATTCTCTTAGAGAATCTAATATTCAACTGATTTTAACTCGCCACGAACAAGGTGCTGGTTTTATGGCAGCAACTTATGGCAGACTAACTGGAAAGCCGGGTGTATGTATGGCAACTCTTGGTCCAGGAGCAACAAATCTGGTTACTCCGGCGGCTTACGCGCAGTTGGGAGCAATGCCAATGCTAATGATTACTGGACAAAAACCAATTAAAAAGAGCAAACAAGGTCGTTTTCAAATTATCGATGTAGTTGATATGATGCAATCGATTACAAAATTCACAAAACAAATAGTAAACGGGAATAACATACCTTCTTTAGTAAGAGAAGCCTTTAGGTTATCCGCTGAAGAGCGGCCCGGGGCAGTGCATCTAGAATTACCAGAAGATGTTGCTGCAGAAGAATGCGATTTTAGATTATTTGAAGTAGTTGGACATCGCAGACCAGATGCGAATAACAAAAGCATTGTTTCTGCTTCTAGGATGATAGAAGAAGCTAAAAATCCATTGATTTTGATTGGTGCTGGAGCCAACCGAAAAAGAACGAGCTACGCCTTGAAGGAATTTATTGAAAGATCTGGAATTCCGTTTTTTAATACCCAAATGGGTAAGGGGGTTATTGACGAAAGACATCCTTTGTTTCTGGGAACAGCAGCACTTTCTGCAAATGATTTTTTACACAATGCAATCCGCCACGCAGATCTCATAATAAATATAGGTCATGATGTAATCGAGAAACCACCTTTCTTTATGGAAGAAGGCGCTCAAAAGGTGATTCATGTAAACTTTTTCCCTGCCGAAGTGGATGACGTTTATTTCCCTCAATTAAATGTAGTGGGAGATATTGCTCATTCAGTGCACAGTTTAGCGGACATGGTTGACCCTTCAGAACATTGGGATTTCTCTTATTTCAAAAAGGTAAAATCAGAAGTAGACGGTCATTTGCATAAGTACTTTGAGGATAAAAGATTTCCAACCTTGCCTCAGCGTTTGGTAAATGTTGTTCGAAAAGCATTACCCGAAGATGGAATTGTAACCTTGGATAATGGCGTTTATAAAATTTGGTTTGCTCGGAATTTTGAATGCTATCATCCAAATACGTTGTTGCTTGATAACGCTTTAGCTACAATGGGAGCGGGACTGCCTTCTGCTATGGCCGCCAAAATGATTTATCCAGAAAAGAAAGTGATTTCTGTTTGTGGAGATGGTGGATTTATGATGAATTCTCAAGAATTAGAAACGGCAGTCCGTCATAAATTAAACATAATTGTTATTATTCTTAACGATAGTTCTTATGGAATGATAAAGTGGAAACAAGAAGCGATGGGCTTTCCCAATTTTGGATTGGACTATGCGAATCCAGATTTCGTAGCTTATGCCAATAGTTATGGAGCAATTGGACATCGCCCTGCAAGTGATAAGGAGTTTAAAGCCACATTAGATACTTGTTTAGAAACTGATGGAGTTCATGTTATTGATTTAGCAATTGATTATTCTCTAAATCATTCCATTCTAAATGTATTGCTGAAAGAATCGGCTGAAATCGTTTAATCCAAAATTTTACATGCTAAAAGTTAACTCACCCTATACTCAGAAGCAAATAGGAGAATATCCTCTTGTTCCTATGGAATCGATTGAAGGTATCATTCAAACGGCTTACAGTTTATTTGAGGATCGTTCCCAATGGCTTAAACCGCATGAGCGAAAGACCATTCTACAGCGTTGTGCTAAGATTATGGAGTCTCGGATTGACGAGCTTACAAAATTGGCAGCTAATGAAGGAGGGAAACCTCTGAACGATAGTAAAGTTGAAGTTTTAAGGGCTATAAACGGTGTTGAAATAGCAGCCGAAAATATTGCAGAATTAAAAGGAGGCGAAGTCCCAATGGGATTAACTCCAGCAAGCGAAGGTCGCGTTGCGTTTACTCAAAGAGAGCCAATTGGAGTCGTTGCCTCGGTTAGCGCTTTTAATCATCCATTAAATCTAATTATTCATCAAGTTGTCACTGCCGTTGCAGCAGGTTGCCCTGTAATTGTTAAGCCTGCGCCAACAACACCCATGTCTTGCGAGGCTTTAGTTGGAATTTTAAAAGAAGCAGGTTTACCTGAAGGTTGGTGTCAAATGGTGATTTGTGAAAACGATGTAGCTGAACGATTAATCACGGATACAAGAATTAATTATTTCTCTTTTATAGGATCATCGAAAGTAGGCTGGTACTTACGTTCAAAGCTATCTCCGGGCACTCGATGTGCTTTAGAGCATGGTGGTGCTGCGCCAGTAATTGTGGAACCCGATGCTGACTTTGAAGAGATGATTCCTTCGTTAATAAAAGGTGGATTTTATCATGCGGGACAAGTTTGTGTTTCTGTACAACGTGTGTTTGCTCATGAATCTATTTGTAAGAAATTAGCTCAAGAAATTGCCTCTGGTGCTCAAAAGTTGAAAGTTGGTGATCCGCTGGATGCCTCTACCGAAGTAGGTCCGTTGATTCTGCCAAGAGAAGTGGATAGAGTGGAAGAATGGGTTAATGAAGCCGTTGAAGCTGGAGCAGAAGTGCTTTGTGGCGGGAAACGTATTTCCGCAACTTGTTTTGAGCCGACTGTATTGTTTAATCCACCGGCAACTGTTCGTGTTTCAACTTCGGAAATATTCGGTCCTGTAGTTTGTATTTATTCCTATTCGGATAGGGCAGAGGCTATAAAAACTGCCAATAGTTTGGACGTTCATTTCCAAGCTTCGATATTTACTAAGAACATTGATGTAGCATTGGAATCCGTTCAAAAATTGAATGCAACTGCTGTTATGGTAAACGATCATACTGCGTTTAGGGTAGATTGGATGCCTTTTGGAGGAAGAGATAGTTCAGGAATTGGAATGGGTGGAATTCAATACTCCATGCATGAAATGACTAGAGAAAAACTAATGGTAATTAAAAGTAACTTACTTTAAAATAGGAAATATGAGTTTGAGAAAAGGGTTTATTAAGGTTTCGATAGTAGTTCCAATTTTAGTGGCAGCAGTTTCAATTGTTTGGCCTCCCGTTATATGGAGTACGCTTGTTTTCCTTCCGCTCATTATTTTGGGATATGTGGATATGGCTAATAAAGGTCACGCAATAGTTAGTAATTATCCGGTTTTAGGACATATGCGCTATTTACTAGAATCCATTCGGCCAGAAATACAACAGTACTTTGTAGAAACTGATGTAGAGGGAACACCAATCAATAGAATCTTTAGATCGCTGATTTATCAGCGCTCTAAAAAAGTAAACGATACCACTCCTTTTGGAACTCGAATGGACGTATATGCTGAAGGTTACGAATGGATGGGACATTCTATGTACGCTGCAAAAGATCATACAAAATTTGACGGAAGAGTATTGGTAGGTGGTGCAGACTGTCTGAAGCCTTATTCGGCAAGTATGCTGAATATTTCAGCTATGAGTTATGGCTCGTTAAGTAAGAATGCAATTCTGGCTTTAAACAAAGGAGCAAAAGCTGGGAATTTTGCTCACAATACGGGTGAGGGTTCAATTAGTC